>JGI24159J19872_10003290_pt1 | contig 20008 bp, 7 predicted proteins | sample Ectturendosymbi4_FD_19872 | JGI IMG/M metagenome (IMG submission 19872) | reverse complement strand
TCTCGAACATTAGCAAACGTGCTCAATTCTCGTGTTAGTGCTGTACTGGATATCTGCGCTCTACCACGATCGTAACACTGTTGACTGAGCATGATGCCGTCATAAAATCACTGCTCAGAGGGGCCCCGCGCCTAGGTCTTGCATTGGGTCCCGCGCCCAGATCTTGCATTGGGCCCCGCATCTGCTAGGGCCGGCCCTGGCAGTCTGGGAATGATTTCAATACCTCCAAAGACAAAAAGGGCACGATTCATAGTGGTGGAACCTTACTAAAGCAGGGATTTGTTGTTCCGATGGGGAAGCAATAATTGCTGTCATTTTAACAAAGTTGCATTCTTATGTGCCAAGAAGAGAAAGCCTATTACGGTTGCTAAAGAACTTGTGAAGCCGTGTGCACTGCATTATTATCAATTACTGTTTGATTTAAGACGAGGAGTACGAGAAAATTTTATGAAAGCTCAGGGGTACGAGTGCATAGAAAGGTTAAGAACCACTGGTCTAGTTTGAAGGCCCATAATTCGTTAAGGCTAAATTGTGGAGAATTAAGTCGGTGTCAAGACTCTGGCATAACTTGTGTGATAGGTGGATATATGTTATGGCAATATGAATGGATTGCTATTGTTCCTAGACCCATATACTTCACTCATTAACCACCCATATTTTGTTTTTCATGTGGTCAATACTTATTGGATTACATTTTACTTTTAAACGTTTTGTAATCTGTTTCCACTCTTGTCTCTTCAACCTCATTCGGGTATGTTTTGTGCCCTGCGGGACATATTTGTGACTGATGGTACTCCATAATGGTCCATGGGTTACAGTGTTGCTTTTTCATGATCTGAGTCGATAAAAATTGTTTTTTGTCTCTGGTACGTGCCTCTGATCTGTAATTTCATGGCTTTCTGCTTTATAACCCCCACTGTCACCCACTTCTCTCACCTATGTACATGACTCGCTTATTCATCTATCCCTCAACACTTCATAAATTGCTTGCCCTCCATCATCTGTGCTATGAAAATGAATGTTGTGTATATGATCCAACGCTTGTGTACCCTTGCTTGCTTTCGCAACGTTTATATATGTTGTCTTGTGCTTAAGATATTTTTTGTTTTTTTGTCATTTTCTGTGCTTTTACTTGCTTCTAGTATTACAATGATATATAAAATCAATTGTGCTATAGTTCTTTTCAAAAGTTATATTCTGCTTCCGATATGTTGTTTTACCTTGGTGAGTTACAAAGATTTAATAAATCTCTTAAAATTAATGTTTGGTAACCAATATCTTAAATTTGCAATCATCCTTGCCGTATTGTTCATACTCTTGATTACCGTATGTTTTGACACTGCCCACAGGCAGACGCATAATTGAAACAACAATTTTAATTTCGGAGAAAAGGCAGGCATAGCGAACACAAGTCAAAAATTTCAATTGCAGATTTGTTTATTTGATTTTGTCACTGTAGAATGGAAGGTCACAAAATGAACATTTTATACAATGCAATGATATTTCTCAGCAGTACGCGTTACTTTTTGCAGTACCTAATGCTTCGTCAAAGCACTAAAACAAATTACGATGTAAGCTTTTACCAATAAGTATTTAAAATACCAAATTTTCAAACATTTCAGGATACAGTATAAAAGATCGTCAACTTGAGGCAAAATTTTTCTCTTCTATTTATAACCTTATTGCTGGGCAGTGCATGTGGCCATCTGCAAATATTTTTTAATTTCCAAGAGAAGTCACTTTGCTCTAAATACACATATACGTTCGTTTCCAAACACGTCAAACTCTCAACTTGAGCATTCATTTTAAAGTTTACTGCACTGAAAATCACTCAAAAGAAGTACCTGGAAAGAAACGGCAGTGTTGCTGCCACAAGTTCCTATCAAATTTTGCTGTTCGGTTGCTGGTTGTCGATAAGTTAATCTTCATGGTAATGCATTTGCTTGCAGATGAAGCTGCAACATGATTTTAATTTCTGTCCGCAGATGAATTGGTGTTTCTGCCAGCAATAAGAAAAAGATAATGTAAGCTTTCTTCTCAGATATCAATGCCTTTTTCAATAAAATCAGTATAGCGTGAAAAACTGTACAAACTTAATTATGTTAACGCTACAAGTTTAAAGCTGGGACTTTACTGTACTATCTTCAGGTAGCATATGGGTTTCAAAGTACATTGCTTCGGATTTTTAAATCTCACTAAACTCCGTTATTTAAAGTTAAAACCGGAGAAAACCCAAGGTGCAGTGAACAATAATAATCAACCATTTTTACTTGAGGATTGTTAGGTCTAACTGCATTTTAGGAACGCGCAGGTTGATCGAATTCTTTATTTAATGGTGTTGTTTGTGCGGGGTCTTGTTCAGACACTGGTCTAAACGCTAATGCATGTAAACAAAAAAGTAGATAATTTTTTTTTAGGATTAACAAAATTGTGGCAGTTTGAGAATGGACTTGCAGACGATTGTGTCTTGCACGGTTGAGCGATTTTTAACCGGAACATTTGCACGTTGCTGAGGCTGCATCGGATTGTACGTGACACGTTGCGAGAAACCTATTCATCAACAAATGAATTCTATTTCCTCTTGCGTTATTCGTCAAAGGAAGACTGCTACATTTGTATACAAAGTCAGTCACGTTTAAGTACCGAGGTGCCGCAACTGCTACAACATCAAGATGTTCGTTGCGACAGATGTCCTCAAACCGACATTGCCTTAAGTGTGCACATCATGCCTTAACTCACAAAATTTGTCAACGTGGATCTGACAAACCTTCGCCTAGTCCACACCCAGCGGCCTAACTGACGGGTGAGCACGGGGCAAGCCGCCCCTTGGCAAGCTAAATGTAAAAATCAGGCCCTTTCAGTTTACATTTTGACATTTGGTGTTCTTTTGTTTTTTTAGTAGGTTGTTGTTTTTTTGCGTTTCTCGGGGGTGTTTTTGTTTTTTTAGCTATTATTGACATCAACATCCCATCCGGATTCACTAACATTTCTAAACTTTTTTCTGTGTGTTGGCTAGTGCCCTTCCTGGTGGCCATAGTTGGCGGAACCAGGGGGTCGCATGGCCCTAGGGCCCCACTTTGTATCTGGGGGGCCTGGCCCCCACTTTGTTTCCTAAATATCATAAGTTTAAGTAACACAATTAGTATTGGGTCCAGTGATAAAGTAAATCGTGATGAAAAAAACGTTGCAGAATTTTCGCAGTATTTTGTCGATGTTGTTTTTAATATATTATTTGTAATTTGGCAGTGAATTTGTCAGGATTTCGCAAGTGTTTGGCAGAATACACCGTGCACAGTCTGTCACCCTGCTATGGATTGCTTACCGCATTGGGGTTGTTGAACAGTGTTGCCAGATGGTGTAAGTACAACACAATTTTTCACAAAAATGGTGCCATTTTACATGCTTGTGTGCATGGGCATCGGAAAGAATTTCTCCAGGGGGGCACTAGTGGATTTTTCCAACAGTTTTTCTACGGGGGGCCAAAAGTAGTGAAATTTGGTTTTTACCACTCAAAATTAAGAAAACAGCGTTTTTTGCTGAAATTTTCAAATTCTTGCCCCTCTTCCGACACCTGTATGCTTGTGTGTAGGGATTGTTCGTGCCACACCGTTAAAAAATTTGGGTAATTTCAAGCGTTTTAACATCATTCCAAATAGTGAAATTTTACTGAATCTTATACGCATAATGAAATGTTTGACAGATTAATTTCAATTATGTTTTTGTTTTTGTATTGGCAACGCTAAACAGCTATATTTATTTTTGCATTAGCAACACAATTGGCATCCTTACAGACAACTTGCTAGTTGCTACGTGTGTTTTGTCTTGTCTTTGCATTCCGGTATCTAATGCAGTTGTAGAATGAGTATTCAGTCATCATACTTTCGTGTTTAAGATGGTTTTGAATGTGTTAAGACAGGTATCAACGCTATGTCATTTTTGCCTGTTTTTTAAGCTGTGTGCGTGGTGTTTTTAACAGCCCAGTGGCTACTCCGGCACACGGGCTCCTCGGGCTTCGCCCGAGTTTTCGATTACCATTTATATCGGAGAACGCAAGCTTGCTTGCTTTGTATGTTTGTTCCACCACCCACGGTCCCACTTCACTAAATTGTTAACTCGGCCTCTTTTCTTTGGGCCTTGTCACTGTTCACATATTTTCCTTCTGTCTGGCCTTTCGCGTTCATGTTGCAGGTGACCTGACTAAAACTATCGTTCGTAGTAGGCGCTCTCACGACTTCGTTAGCTCGCGCTTCACACGGGCGCATTCATTAGAGTCCGAGCTGTCCTATACAGCTAAGCATTTTTTTAAACATAATTCATATCGGACTGAATGTTTTTTGAAGCAATGGATTTGTATAGAATATCGGATTTGAAGTCCAACCCAATGGACAATTCCCATTTCGAGAGTTATTTAAAATAGTGTAATTTTTAGAACTTCATATGGTGTATAGGTAATGACGTAAAATTTCAATGCTTGTGACGTCATAGTTGCCAATGCAAACCACACAAATTTTCTATAGTTTTTCAACGAGCACTTGTGCCCCCTACTTTGAAAAAGGTTTCGCCACCCATACTGGTGGCCAGTGGGCCCCTTCAGCTAAGTTTCGCCGCCCTTGGCTCAAACCTCTAGTTACGCCACTGTCCACACTTCGCAAATTCTGCGCAACAGCAGGTCTGCAGTCTTGTATATTCCTGCAGTACTTTGCGTACGGAACAGGAGATGGTCAGTGCAAGCCTTTGTTGTGACAATTCAAGAAGCAAACTTCAACAGCGATTGATCATCAAATACGGTTTCTGCAACACAACGGAATCAAACTAAGCGTCCTACCAAGCGCGGCTAACCTGATGTTACAGAACTTTCGGCTTGCAACGTATAATGAAGAAAGAGCTGTAGAGACCGATTAAGACATGGTGGACAATAACGAGAGAAATTCAATTTACTATAACTCTGAAAATTATTCTGAAAATAACAGCAGTTGTAAACATATCGAAATTATACCAATTTCGTTTGAAAAGTAAAAATTGCCTGAATGAGAAAGTGTTTGTATTAACTATAACTGTCATAACCTGTTCAGACGTTCGTGTGAATACGATATCGATTAACTCATTGTACGTAATGTATCTCAGGTGAGAAAAGACCTAGGAAAAATGTCTTTGGTAAAATTTATAGACCTATGGCATTGTTGATTAAAGAAACGAAATATTGTGGAACTCTTCCAGAATGCCGAAATAGTCCACGGAATGATTGAAAAAGAAATAGCAATGGCACTCTCAGCGAAGAGCTGACAGTTGTACTTCATGGTTTGTGAAAGCTATCAGAAGCGTTCGACTTTCCCATACTAAAAACGATAACTTTAAAGAACGAAATACTGCGCATACGGATAAAAACTCATGGTGACTGCATGTATGTTACCAACTGGGAACTAGACAAAGGTGACGAAGAAATGAACCAACATGGGAATAAATAAAATTATTTGTTCATTTTATATAGAAATGGAATTTACCGCAACATTATTACAACATTATTGGAAACAACAACGAGTCTATGAACTCTGTTTCCCAAATATCAATCCAGCGAAGATCTACTAAAGTTACCGGTTAATATGCTTAGTCACAGTGAACTAACGAAAGTGCTGTTGTGTAACTTTAGCAATTATTTTGTACATCGCAATGAAATATTTAAAATTCATGTACGGTGACTTTAACGATTGAGTGGAAGCCCTGCTCAATGATAATAATAAAATGGCAATCGGAACGAACAAAAGTCAGACACGTATATTATTGGCCATACAATTTAAAGTATTATGATCTTGCAGAAGAAGTGGGTGACGGAGAGTTGAAACGAGCGGAAAGGCAAAGTCTCAGCTACAACAGAGAAATATTTCAAGAGAAACGACTTCGTGAACAATAAAATGATCCCACAGTGGAAGTAATTACTTTAATTGCGAAAAACTCTTGAACGATTGAATGCATTACGTTCCTATCGCGTCATGGTCATTTTTATACACGCAATGTGAAACATCATAGTCATTGTGTAACAATCTTTACAACATTTTTTCAACACTTGATCGCCATAATGAATTAAATTGTGTTAAGATTTCAATAATAGGAGTAGGGAATAGAAATGAGAAGCTCCACAAAGCAGTGGAAAACTTTCACGAACATCTGCCGAGACATGAGCGCATTCAAGAAAGCGTTCGGAAACACCAAGTCACATGGCCCATTGAAACATACAAATCACTGCAGTGCCTTGCAGGCTGAACGCAACTGAATTTGGGAACAAACTTTCAACAAGCCTGCAAGCAACACATAATGCAAGCTTGCACAGCACACGGCCCGCGGGCCGCATGTGGCCCGCGAAAGCTTTTCTTGCAGCCCCTGAGAGTTTTTTCAATTGTAGAAAATGCTGCAAAAACTCGTCCTGCAATAAGTAATTGTCGTTCTATAATTTCGTCCATACTACAACGAAATCTCTACATTGAAATGAAATAGACTTTTGCGGCCCGCTGGAAATTTATGTTGAAAATTTGGTTCTTTGAGCTTTCTGACATGTGCAGGCCTGACGTAATGGAAAAGACCTTTCAGGGCTGTGAACACCTCAAAGAACGGAAGACAGGAAGGTGAACGGAAGGACGAATCGTAAGGCTCTGAACGTCTCAAAGGTAGGAAGACAGGAAGATGAACAGAAGAACAAAAGGACAGGAAGGTCAACAGGACGAAAGACGAAATGTCTTTCGAAATTTCCGATTGGTCAAAAGCTCATTGCATAGTCAAAAGTCCAAGGAGAAGAAACAAACTGATGCAGTGGTGGGACTTTGCAGAATAACTCTCCCAAAAAATTCTGGCGCAATATCAGAAAAATCAATAAAACATGATTACCATCTACAGTGGGATGTGCAACTGGAAATGAAACAGTCACTGAGATGTGGGAAAACCACTTTGCGGCACTGAATTCAACAAAAAACTACGAAATTGGTAATTTTGTGAAACAAAATATAAACTCACAGGACAGTTTTGAAAGCACTGGTGATTTCATGTGCAACAGTTATAAANTTAAATCTCTGCTTCCTAGATTACCAGGCTTGTGCATAGGAATGTCATTCCTNTGGGAATCCCATGGGAAACATCCCATGGNATGGGACGGCACACATTTGTATTTCCCATGAGACAGTAGCCATGTCATAGCAACTTCATTACGTCAGAGCTAACCTTAGTTTTTATACTTTCTACCTTTTAAAGGTTGATATTGATACCTTTTAAAGGTTGAGAATGATACTGAATTGTCATACTTAGACTATACTTCTGAATTTGAAGTCAATAGATTTTGTTGTTTTGCATGTCTCTTTGTGCATGTAGTCCTATTTTGTAGATACTAAACCTGAACTTTCATAAAATTAATAATTTTGATTGAATTGTATTCTATATTAATAATATAATGGGAATCCCGTGAGATGGGATGGGACAGGCATTAATTACTAGGTGATGTGATGGGACAGACAAATATGTCCCATGGACAATCCTGTAAATTACCCTTAACTCGTGCAGCTGGCAAAAATGGCAATTTTGCTGAGCACATGTTTTGTTGATTGAAGTGTGTGCATTTACCTGATAGTCTATTCCATGTGTAATCATATGCATGAAAAATTGCAACAGGCATGCATGCAAACCGTCATTGTGCCTATTTGTACAATCAAGAATGGAGAAATAAGTGATGCTGGGAACTATAGACCTGTTGGTTTTGCAACTATAATTTCCAAATTGTTTGAACATTACATTTTGTCTTGCATCTCACCATTTGTGGCCGCAACAGACAACCAGTTTGTTTTCAAGTCGCAACGTAGCACTGACACGTGTATTTCTTTTACTTAAATAGACGGTGTTGTATTATGCAAGCAATGATACCCCAGTGTTTTCAGCATTCTTAGATGTGTCTAAACCATTTGACAGAAGTAACCAGTGGCGTAACTAAGGGGGGCACGGGGGATATCTACCCCAGGCGCAGCACTTTGGGGGCGCCAAATTGAGGTCGGAATGTTACGTAATAAATGCAAAATGTCAAATGCCAGTGGATGCGGATAATCACGATTTAACAAAATGTCGAATGCCAGCGGCTGTTATCCAGCTGCGAAATCTCATCAAGATAACCAGGTTCGCAAAGCGAGCAAATATGAACCTAAATGACGTATTTTTAAAGCGAAATTTCTGTCTGCTGCAATCAGCGCCCGCATGCACTTTAACTCACGACTTCGTCACAATATTTTCAGAGAGCCAGGTTTGCGAACTTTCCGACTTCGCTATGATTTTATAGTTGCGTCACACTGGGACGGAAATCCAACGTTCACAAGTGCATGCAGTATGCTATACTGCGCATGCGTTTAGAGAAGCGGTGAAACTTACAATATGTTGTTATCAGGGGCATGCAGACAGGGGCGAACGAGGCGATGGCCCCGGGCATCCAAGGCAGGGAGGCATCCAAAGAATGAAATAACAAAAAGTACACATTATTAAAATTTTGTAACTAAAAATACAGGCGTTTAAAATCATACTGGCTTCTCACGCATGCCGCATGGATCTGATGGGAACTTGCCTATCTTCTTTTGGTGGGCATATCTGATACGTGTTTACATGAATCAATGCAATATCTAACTCCTCAATGCATGCTCATGACTGGAGGAAATTTGCTTATAAACAGATGCCTCAGGCCCACAGCATGAAAAAAATTATTAAAACTAACACAGTGAAAACAAAAAATACTCTGAATTATTTTTAATTCAATTTCTCGAAACTTATTTTTTTGTCAAGAGTAGTTTCTATACATTTTAAATGCCTGTATTTTTCACATTCGCCAATACTAGAATTTGGTAGGGGGTCAATACAATCAAGCAGTTACCCCGAGCATCACCAGACCTCTGGTAGTTACGACATCACGTCTGATGCTTGGGACAATTTTAGAGTTTTGACGGTTTGACAAACACGATGTTGAAATGGATTTGATGTGGTTCTAAGGGTAGTTCTGATGATTTTTATTTGTTTGATGTTTAAATAAATGCTGACCACTTTTGCAAAATTCTAATTGCAACTGTGCAATAGCGTTGAGAGTATTAGTTATTGTGAACTTTCCAGTTACTGCTACATGTGTATTTTGTTAATTTGACCTATAAACTAAGCACCTCTCTGTGGAGATGATTGTCGAAATTCAAGTCACAAAAGTGCTAACCTAGAACTTCTTATGGAGTGTCACTGGCCCTAAATATTTCCTAGGTTAATGGATGTGTTTTCCTAGCTTAATGGGCATTTGAATTATATCATTTTTTTACGAAATGATCAATAAATTTACAGGAAAGGCAAGAAAACTTTGTCTTTGAAGTTAGATAATTAAAAGTAAAGTATTAAATCGCAGTATTTTTTTCATTTTCTGTCGCTTCTTCAAAGTGTTATACCAAAGGAAATGTTTTAGGATTTTGCAATTTTACATTCGTCTAGTAGTTTTATATAAAATCATTTACCTTCAGTTTTTCGTATGTATGCTTCTATATATCCTTTTCTTTTATGTATTTGTGAGTCTTCCCTCAGTTAGTCCTTTGTGATGTTTAAAATCTCAAAACTCTGGGAGCGCATGCATGTTCCAGAAATCCCTACAGCTCGCACCAGCAATTATTGTGGCCAGACTTGACGAGCGAGGGTAAGAAGCGGGTACGCTGCATTTGGAATATTCAAAAGCCTCTAACAAAACGTGCTTTAGAAAACAAGGTGCCACTCTGGTGAATTTTATCCCGTGTTATCTGAAAATTTTTGTGCCAAAAAAATTCCTCATTAAAGTTCATGCAGATTTTTGCGGATGTCAGGGAACTTTTTGCCTAGTTTTTGCATTTTCCTTCACTAGTTGCTACAATTCGAATGCATTGCCGCAGTTTGGAGTGTTGCAATACAAATTTGATTGTTCAATCGTGACCGAAACTTCAAAGTGGGAATAACTTAACACGAAACGATTAGAATCTTAACTGTACGATGGTTATGATTTCCCCGATTCAAAGCTCCTGACGTCAATTCTGTGACATCACAGTCATATCAAATTTTCAAACAGGTCTAGAAACAAACATATGCGGGCGATTACGGGGCTCGGGTCAGCTTTTGACGCCCCTTTTCTCCTAACTCACTCTTCGCATCTGTGTTGCCATGAACGGGCTGGGTGGGGGCGACAAAATTGACGTTGTCGCCGGGTGCGGGAAACGCTCAGTGCGCCCCTGGAAGTAACCACAACCTGCTGTGCTCCAAACTAATTAAACGCTATGTACCGATGTTGATGTGCATAGTAAGACTTTTGATGTGTTGGTATAGGCAACAGACCTTGCAAGTAAAGTGTGACACTAACTTTTCTTCCGCTTTTGTTGTAATCAATAGGGTAAGGCAAAAGAGAGTTCTGAGTCCATGTTTATTTGCTGTTTACCTTGTTGAACTCTCAGACGAACTGTGTTTAGGCAGAGTGGGATGCATTGTTGGTCATAATGGTTTTGAATTATCTAATATTTCCTGTTGATGTAGGTGTGTTGAGCCGCAGAATTAGTCGACGCAATGTCTTCTTTATGGTTGTGGTGACTACGCCACTGAACACGAAATCGCTGCAACAAAAAAATTAGTGTTATTTTTTGCCCCCAACTGTACGAACAACCTGTTCCATCAGATGCTTTTCGAAAAGGTGCGCGTGTTAATTTTTCTTACCAAGTGAAATACCTTATTGTCAATGATGAAACCAAAGGTTTGATACATGGGGACAAAACTTAGCTGAAGGGGGCCCACTGGCCAACGTCGTGGGGCAACTAACCACCACTCAGAAAAAAGTTAAAAAATGATAATGAATCCGGATGTCGTGGATGTCTAAACCAGCTAAAAAACAACAACCTATTGAAAAACAAAAAATAATATTAAATATCAAAATGTCAGCTAGGGGGGCTTAGTTTTTACATTTAGCTTGCCAGGGGAGGCGGCTCGTCCCCCAGACCCTTCGTCGGTTACACCACTGCTTGTTGTATTGCTAAATGCTTCTCTGAAAGATGAAGATGATATTCAGAGACAAGTGAAATCGCTGCACTGTGCAGCAAATAAGCTCGGAGGCGCTTTCCATCCGTGCCCACCTGCAGTAAAAAACACTTTATTCCGGGCCCATGGCAAGCCAAATACTTGCGCCAATTGTGCAGCAAATACACACAGACTAGCATGAAGCACTTACGAGCTGCAAACATCAATGCCTACCGAATTATGCATTGCACACCCAGAAATGTAAATGTTCACCCACACCAAATTAACCATTGTGTCAGGATCTTTGATGCCTTGTTCAGAAACAAACACTATGGCTTTTAACAACGTTGTGCATCTTCATCTAGTTTTTTTTTATCCGATCGCTTCAAAAGTCTGATGCTTTTCGCAAATCTTTATTTTTCCTCCCTTACTTGGTGCGTTGTTTCGGTGTATGCGTCTCATCAACATTGCTTTTGCGTAAAAACCGAAACTTTCCGTACGCTTCCTGGCGCCCCAGGATTTCCGTGTTATTAGTGATTCCTTTCTCACCTCCAACATGTTGCTGACGATGTGCGTAAGCCAAAAATGTAAAACATGAATATATATAACTAGTGAAATACCAACCGTCAATTCTTGCTTTAAATTCAGTGAAAATAAATGTCAGCCTCACGCTAAATGTCTTACATAACATTTGAAATCTTGATCAAAACAATTGGTGCGTTGTTTCGGTGTATACAGGCCACTGTGCGCCGCTGAGCACCCTCATCCGATTTATTTTTTTCTGTTTGTCGTTTATTTTTAAAACTGATGTTAAAAGTATCTTCATTTCTCTCCCACTGCCGGTGTCAAGCAATGCTTCTGACTTGCGGATTCTCTGACTTCACCCCATCTGCGCATGCCCAGAGTGTTGTTCGTGGTCATGAATTCCGCAACCGGGGGCTGCTCACTAAGGTGTGAAATATCTTGACACTCATGATTAGGGTTTAAAGTTGGGGTTTAGGGTTAAGGTTTATGGTTAGGTTTAAGCAAGGGCATCACGAGGGGACAAGAGGGCCACAGTGCCCCGGGGAGGAATCATTGGGTGGGGCCGAAAAATCCCAACAATGTCGCAAGTAGTTGCGATTGCAGTACATTTGCTGCGCAAGACCTTAGAATCGAACATGAGGGCGCAAAACTTATTTCTTACCCAGGGCGCCATTAATCTCGGTACACCCTGGGTTTAAGATTTGGGTGTAGGGTAAGATTAAGGTTTAGGGTTAGGAAAAGAAAGCAAGTTAAATATTTTTTGGTGGTTAATTACTCCCAAAATACCACAAATACAACGGACTTTCTCATGGACTGCACGGCCTAACGGTGTTCTGGATTATGAGACAATTAAAAGGCCTCTCAACACCTGCTCCTTGATCTAGTGCTGCCAAGCAGTGGTTTGAAGAACTGGCTCAACGACTGTTCCCTTAACACCAATTCTACAAGCATTTTGAACTTTCCATCACAGGAATAAATTTTTACAATGCAGTATCAACACATTGAATAAATTGGTCCGATGATCTGCGCAATGCACCACCAATTTCCGGCTGTGATAAGAAGCAGTGTTTTTTTTAAGGATTNTGAAATGGTGACGTGTTGGGGCTTTAGGGTGTCAACACCATTTTTCTTCTACTGTATGTCTGATACTTTTAACTCATTTTCACAAAAACGCACGTTTCCGTCCAAATACGCTTAATTATTTGAATACAACGTTCACTGTTGGCAAACAAACTAAAGACAATTTCATAAATAGCAGGGTTCAAATATGTAGGCGTACACACTCATTCATTTACTCATATTCGTGCCCGCTTTTCCTTTGGGGAGAGTCGCGGGGGCAGCAGCCCTAGGAGGATTCGAAATACCTCACGATCAACAGCAATCTCAGATAGTTCTGCTGGCTCCGCACCAAGACGGGACCAAGCAAGGTCAGAGATGTAGTCACGCCACCTGGTCCTTGGACGAACTTAAGGCCGCTTTCCGCTGATTTTCATTCCTTCTTGGTCACAGCAGCAAACTGATCAAATACTTGCTGAAGACCCTGTTGAAAATATCCATCCATGCAGTGCCAACTTGTCCGCAAAAAGAAAGCGGTTCACCCTGCAGTTCCTAACAATGACACCCTTTGTCTATGCGTCTGTGACTGTCATATACTGTAGACCAGGGCTTTTCACAATTTTTGGGAGAGGACCACATAAACTATTGCACAACAGTTCGATGGTCAGACATCTTACATTCTACCAAATCAACACATTTTTCGTAAATATCTTATTTTTTTATGATTGGCAAAATGTGTTTAGGGGCGGGGAAATAGCTTAGCAGGTCGGATTTTTCCGGCGGGTTGTAGTGTGGACAACCCTGATACAGATTATAAAGAGGAGTGGTGACAGCACACGACATTGTCGGAGTCCAACACAACGCTGAACGGTTGTGATTTAACTCCGTCGACAGAGGCACAATCTTCTGAACTACTGTAGAATACAGCTACTTGACGGCCAGCAAGAGATACCTGTCACCACCGCACTCCCACAACACCCCCAAAGCTTTTTACGACGAACTCGGCCATATATATACTTTCTCCAGGATGACAAGACATGTATGTAAGTTTTTGGCAGGCTCCCAAGATTTCTCGAAAATTTGCTGGAGAGTGGAAATTTGTTCTGTAGTGCTACGGCCGCGACGAAAATCGCACTGGGTATCATCCACCTTTGGATAAATTATTTTCGCAGCATTTTGGCATACGCTCTTCCTGGGAGGCTAAGCAAAAAGATGCCTCGGAAGTTGGTTCATTCACCCCTGTCTCCATATTTGTGTGAGGGATGATCAATTTGTTAATATTTCGGCACCCTTCCAAAACGACATGCCACTTGACACACACGATTCAGCCAAACCATCCAGCGTTCCAAGTTCCCCTAATTCACTATCAAACTTTTCGCAACTGGCTTCAAGCTCGGATTTAGCAGCGGCATCAGAGAGCTTCTTGATGCACAGTTCTACGGAAGCTTTCACCTATGAAAAGTCAAAACATCCCGCCTGATAAACTTTGCCCAGTTCTGTCAGGTGAAGTGCCAATGTTGACAAAAGGAAAGCATCGTGTTAAAATTTTTTGTTTTTATATGTCGTAATAAAACAACGCACATCGTATCATTTTTATTTTCTGACAGCTGCTTCAATGCGGCCCAAATAGTCAAAATCTCACTCCTAGCTCTCGGTGTTGCCTCACTCGACAACCACCTTGTTCTCGACTACCGGCCTTTTGTTTTCATTGTAGCCTGACGCATCGCCAGGCAAGCCGATTGCAACGGTGAAACAGTAAACACTTTCATAGTTGTATTAAAGTGCTTTCGCAGTTTCGTACATTATACTGCACAAATCTGCGGTAGTATAGTAAGAGGCCGAAGCGAGGCGATGAGCATGACAATGCCCAAATACCAAGCTTACGATTTTCGCTTTCAACTTTTGCGCCAGAAAAATGTGTCGGCCTATAACATTGCAGCCGTTTGTTGCAATAACCACGTGCAGGAAAACATGCTTTTCTCAGATGGTTTTACTTCACTACAAGGCAAAACCACATCTAGGCTTTCAGAATTTAGGGTGTCATTGCAAAATTTTAGGGCGTCATTTTGACACCCAAAACGGCTTAAAAAACACTGATAACAAGGAATCATTTGCTGTGACACTGTCTGAATGTACTGATTTTACAACATCACTCGCATGGCTAGCTACGGATAGCTGCGCCTCACGATCTTATACACATATTTGGCTTGTCTGTGACTGTGCTTGAAACCTTGCGCTTAGATGCTTCGTATTACTTGGAAAATTGATGATGAATATCATTAAGAGTCTAGCGCATTTATTCGATTGTAAGTCGCGGCTTATAAAGTTTTTTCGTCATTTCATGAGGCTTATAACCAAGGGCGGCTAAAGCTAAATTGTTTCGCAACCCCATTTGGAGTCGCGACCCATAGTTTGAGAAGCCCTGCTGGCTCAACGCTGGTATAGATGATCTTCCAGCTTTCCTTGGCTGCGTTTTGTCGACCAAATTCTCTTTTCGCATCCTGTTCTCTTCAGCATCGCGTGCACATCCGTCAAAGTAGGGATTGTGTTATGATAAACAGAAGGCAGTTGCAGTGGTGTAAGCATCATTACCAGGTTGCCCATTAAACGTGAAACATATTAGTACGCAAAAGAATCTCAGAAGCTTAACTGGCTTAGGAAACTTATGTACAAGTGCGGCTTATAATCAAGGGCGGCTTACATTATTTTGTTGGCACCATTTCGTGCGGCCTACAATCACGGGCAGCTTACAATAAAGGTTGGGTAACAATCGGGTAAATACGGTATTTGTATGCCTGGCAACGCACCTGTTTAGTAACCGTCGAATGTTTTCTCACAGAACCACGACCTTATTTTTTGGATTTTTGCACCTATCGACGTAAGATACTCAATCAATATTTTCTTGGAAAGTTTTTCGCAGACTGATGTGATGCTCCTATCACATCGCTCAAAGATTTATGACGCCTTCTTGAAAAAACAATCCTTTTTTGCTTTTACTAATTTTGAAAGTAGGCATGCTAGCTGGAGACATTAAACCAGCTATGTCCAACCGAAATGCCTTACTGGGCCAAAAATTATGTCACTATCTTCGTGTGGGCCGCACATTGAATGACTTACTTTCATTTTAGCATACCAAAGTTCAGCCACTGAGAGCATTTGAATACAAACTGCAATATCAGGGTTATTTGAGGCGTTTTAGGGACCCGAATCGGGTCCCTAGAATCAGAGAAAATTATCATCGGGTCCCTAAAATTACAAAAAATCGGGTCCCTAGAATCAGAGAAATCGGGTCCCTACAGATCCAAACCGGGTTCCTAACATTTTCCTTAAAAAAAACGCAATATAGTGCTTTAATCGCTGTATAGTGAAAATCGATGACAACGACTATATAGTGCTTTAATCGCTCCCAAACTGTGATGCTATAGGCACGTTTCGTGCTGATGGAACAACATAAGTATAGTTACAAATCAGTTTAGTGCAGAGGAACATAGGCGTCGGCTGGAGAGGCAAAACGGGCATTTCCCCCTGGAAATTGAGACTAAGAACCCAAAATTTCTAAAAATTTGAAATGAGCAATTTAATTCCGATTAATTGACTTAACTCTTGCAATGACGGTTTGCAGTGGCGGATCCAGGGGGCAGTTTGGGGCAACTTCCCCACCCAAACCTTTGTGGTTCCCGCTTGCATGGCGCCCCTTTGCCATAAACGCGCCCCTTTTTGGTGCCTATGGAAGTAGAAACAGATTTAAAAATACTCTAAAATAAACAGTGTTTTTCGCTTAGTTAAACGTCGGGGTTTCCGTGCTGGACTTCGCCCAGCCTCTTATCGAATAGCGTGATCAATGTTATTGTTTCGTAATAGTTCCACTGTTTCATTATTTATTTGCTGCGTGAGAACTGCCCAGCCTTCACAAACGCAGTCGCGTTCGCAGTTCTCGACTTGCTGCTGTGTTGTATGAAAATGGTCTGTTTTTTTACAAGTTTATTCTTAATGCCTGATGACCCTGAAAAGAAAAGGAAAGGCAGCAGTAAAAATAGGAATGCAATGTGGAAAACTTATTACTGACTCAAGATTTTACAGGCTTCCAAAATGAAAACGAAAAACCAGTTTCAGGGCTGTTGCCAGACCAGTTCGTGAGTCCGCAGTTTGTCTGCATCGCACTTTTGCAACATAAAAGTTAGTGGATGGGTTTCTTGACGAAACTGATCTCCAGATTGACAGGGGCGTAACGAGGTTAGATGGCGCCCGGGGCAAGATGCAAGTTCGGCGCCCCCATTTTCGAACCTGAGGTCTTCCGGAAGCAAATGTACTGTATCGAAGAATATACGTGTGACATTGTTGGGATTTTTGGCGCCCTCTGAGTGATTCGGCGCCCGGTAATTGCGCCCACTTGCCCCTTCGTTACGCCCCTGCTGATTGAACCATAATGCAGCGTGTAAAAAGCTACAGGCGTTTACGTTAGCAAACAACTTGCCGCTATATGATGAAAATGCATTAAACGTGCTCGATTAACTCAAGGAATTATGACCTACGTAACTATGCAATTGTGCAACTCCTCACTCCATATACATGGACAACGCAGAGGAGTATTGAATTACTGCTAAGGGCGTAACGAGGTTAGGTTGCGCCCGGGGCAAGAAGCAAGTTTGGCGCCCCCATTTTCGAACCTGAGGACTTCCGGAAGGAAATGTACTGCATTGAAGAATGTACGTGTGACATTGTTGGGATTTTTTGGCGTCCCCGCAATCATTCGGCGCCCCCGCAGTATTTCAGCGCCCCCAAAGTGATTCGGCGCCCGAGTAATTGCGCCCCCTTGCCCCTTCATTACGCCCTTGCTGATTGAACCACAATGCAGCGTGTAAAAACCTACAGACGTTTAAGTTAGTGCGCAACGAGGTTAGATTGCGCCCGGGGCAAGAAGCAAGTTTGGCGCCCCTGTGTTCGAACCTGAGGTCTTCTGGAAGCAAATGTACTGCACCGAAGTTCTTGTGACATTGTTAGGACTTTTCGGCGCCCTCATAGTGATTTGGCGCCCGGGAAAACGTGCCCCTTCCTACCTTTGAGGCTCTGTTACGAAAATACACGTACCTGTTTCTCGAAAGATGCAGGTAATAATCTAACAACATATGGTTACGTGCTTTGATGCAGTCAGATTGTTTGTATTCGCCCTATTCTTTGGACACTATAATCGCATTTTACTCTGTGAATGAGTGATCGAACTTTGCTGTATCCATTTGGTTGATGGCGTGTCATGCCACAATGCTTTCGCATTTTATTTTTTTACCTAGACTCGACCAATTTAGGAGTTGGCGCCCCACTCCGCGGTAGTTTTGTAACAAGTGTTATGTGTTAGCTAACCTTAGTGTTTAGAATGTGTCTGTAACCCTACAGTTCTGTCTTCAATGCAGTCGCAAAAAGTGTCTGTAACCCTGTGATTCCACCGGCTTCAATGCCTTGTACTACGTTCTGTTTTGTCTGTTTTTATCGACCTGCGTTCTGCAGAGTGTGTGTTCATACTATGGACTTCGAGTCTGGTCATAAACAAAAAAATTGAATTGAATTAAATTAAATTTCAGAATTTCAAACCCCACTGCACAAATCTACAGCCCCCCTAAATGTGCAGAAGACTTTCTGGTGACAGGTCTGATGCCACACCAAACTTTTCAATAGCCATTTCTTCGGCAACAATGGTTATATTTTAACACCATCCATGAGTTCACATTCATAATTTCATTTATTAATCCTTCCCACTGTTGCACTTTGCCACATCTCACTGCGTAGCAGTGCTAGTCTACAAACTAAAACAGCATTCAAAATATTAGCCTCCACTGGTTTAATATATGTCATTTGACTCATTCACACAATCAAAATGGCTTAATAAACGTCATTTGACTCATGTATTGAAATGACTGACTAAAAATTCGGTCTGACACATCATTCAATTGTCACAAAACAACAAATTTGCATATTATCCCGTGTTTAAGAATGAAAAAACCTATCTGCCCTGGTATCTTCCAACAACCAGTCAATGCAGGCTCACATATAATAGGCGTGAAGACTGCAAGGCCTGGTGAAGACGACAGGCCACATTAAAAGCGCTAGAGTGCTGTAGTGTAGCTGGTCTAGACCAGCATGGTCCAAACACTGGCACGCGGGCCGCATGCGGCCTGCGGACAGGTTTTGTGCAGCACGCGAACGCTTTCTGTATCCCGTATATTCCACAAAGTCGTAAAGACATTGCATTTGCAACACAGTCCTTCCAAGTCACACATCATTGAATTTCAGGTCAATATGCAACTGTTAGGAGGTAACAATATCTTTTTACAATTTATGACGTTACAATAGCTAACCTCTAGGCTAGGTTAACGCTGCAGTACTCTAACCTCAAAGCATGCGTTCATTTTTTATCTTTGTTGCAAGTAGAGACTCTGTAATTATTTTTCGAGCTACATTAGAAGTGCATTGTGGAAGCAATGAAGTAATATTTAGTCAAGCAGAGCAATTCAACAAAATATAAGTGTCAAAGGAGATGTGTCAGAGAAAAACAGAAAGTTCAATTCTATACTGGGAGCAAACCACAGTGTCTTGCGAGGTTACAAGTAATATCCGTTCCGACAGAGTTTTTATTTAAAAAGGCATTACAGCACAAAACACGGGAAAACATACGAGAAATTTCATGGAAATTCTAAGGAAGCATTTTGAAATAATTGAAGGGTAACGAGACCCACAACCAGGGGGAGTGGAACCGGGCAATTGCCCCCGCTTTAGAGACTTTGCACTGAAAACGTGCTCCGTGTTCGTGATTTGCAAAAATGCTTTCTCAATTATGACGCAACTGAAAAGCGACACTAATAGAGTGGCTGATGAAACCTGGATGCCTGCTTGCGTCTGTCGACTACGGAAATTAAAGCGGACATTGACTTTGTAACCAAAAACAAGAAACAGAAAGTTGTTTTGTTATTTTGTTGGTGTATTATACATCTTTTTTCTAGCAGAAAATCTCTGTTTTGAGTCGCAAACAAACAAACAGAAAGCTTAAAAATTACCCGAGAATCAAAAATTGCGTTAGGCGTGCAGCAAAATTAGGTCTATTAGAACAGGAGACGAATCTTTTAATTGCAATGAAGTTCCTCTGTTTGCGACCCGCAAATGTTTCCTCAAACTGTAATGTGGCCCTTCATGCTCGCAGTCTTGGACCAGCTTGGTCTAGACCAGTGCTCTTCAACCTTTTTGTCAACGCGGAACCCCTCATGTACTTTTGCGTTTGTCATGGAACCCCACTAAAAAAAATTTAGAAATTCTGAATTGCTTGGTCATAAAATTAAATATTTCGTTATTACACTGTTACACTTCAAAAAATAATTAGACACTTCAAAGCATAAATAATTATTACAAAAGTTATAAAGTCAGACAT
>JGI24159J19872_10003289_pt1 | contig 20010 bp, 13 predicted proteins | sample Ectturendosymbi4_FD_19872 | JGI IMG/M metagenome (IMG submission 19872) | reverse complement strand
TGGGATGGGAATGGGACAGATAAAAATGTCCCATGGACAGCCCTGGTGATAGCGTCAGCCATCTCATTTATCGTGTTTTTCGATGATACATCTTGACGTTCTTCTGCTACGGCACAGCTGGTTAAACTAGGTCTATTTTCATCGTTACGTGCATCTAAGTGTGTCACAACATGTTCTTCGATTTGCTGTTCTTTCAGGTTCGGCAGAAATGTCTTCGCTGGACTTCACTGGTAAAAGCTGCCACGTTATCATCGCAAAATAAGAGGGCAACTTACGACTGTCACTTACTTGAGTGTATCATATACGCTTAACAAGTCAACTAACAACCATGCCAATTGATACGTTTTAAGCATTGAAGTAAAACATCCAGTGTGGACGATGCTTCAGTCAAAACACACAAATTCCTTATTTACTTGTCCTATAGCTCATGAATATTTTGCAGTTTCCTTAAATTTCTTGAAGATGTAAAATCGCCTTTGATAATATTATGAAACTAAATTCATGAAAGATATTTTAAATTGCACACCAGCTTTAATAGTGTAGAAACTGGTTTAGTTAGAAAGATTTATCTTTCTTTTAGGTTTGTGGCTGCATCAAGAAAAATATAGTTCCACATTAGCGCAATGAGCCATAACGCTGAAGTACAACTGTGCAATCTTTATCAAGTCGCTGAAGCATTCAATGGTATTGCAAGTTGCAAAATTTTTGCCCATCTTTCATGTTCAATCATTTTACTGCATTTGATTGATGATCTTTTTGCACGAACTCAAATAAGTTTTTGTAGGCTATTGGTCAAACAGTTTAGCTTCATCAATAGAAACGTTTCTCTTAAACAGATACTGTTCACATGGTTCAACATTTCCCATTCAATTGTTTATAAACGGAGGAATCTAGTCAAAACATTGAAATTCAACAAATAAAGTGGTCATTTAGCTAGATGTGCAGCACAAGACCTGTACAATACAGATATATCTGACATGAAAAACACCCAGTCATGATCCTTGCCTTCTCTCAGTCTTTGATTTTTCTTGGTGCTGATTTAACTCGGCTTGGTATGTACATCTAATCAGGGGCGTAACGAGGTTAGATGGCGCCCGGTGCAAGAAGCAAGTTTGGCGCCCCCGTGTTCGAACCTGAGCTCTTTCGGAAGCAAATTTACCATATTGAAGAAAGTACTTCCGACATTGTTGGGACTTTGGCGCCCACCGCAGTCATTCATCGCCCCCATAGTGATTCACGCAAGGGGAATTGCGCCCCCTTGCCTACCCCTCGTTACGCCGCTGGACCTGATTGTCTCTATTGAATCCTTGCCTTCACAGTGACGATACACGATACAAACTCAACAAACGATGCGTTGGACTTCTTAGTATTGTGAACTTGCTCATTGAAAGCAACCAGAAATGATAGCAAATGTCTTAATGTCTAAACAGATTTCGCTCAGAGAATTTCCGAAAAAACGTTTCAGAACAACAGTTGGCTTGTCGATGGACATAACATATGTTGCGGGTACGTTTGAAGCATCCTCGGGAAGCTGTGATAAAGGGATAACCATCTGGCTACGCTGTGAAACACACGTTTTTGCTACTCAGTGTCCACAAGGTCACAATAGTCTTTTCACTCCCTTTCGCGAACTTTGTAAATGCAACCATACGTAATTCACTCAGTTTAAAAATCATTTAGTCCTTTTCTGAAAAAGGGATACTTCTGATGAATTTCTTCATTTTTTTAGCATTAGGCCTACTGATTAGCTATAATTACTAGAAAGTACTACACTAAGCTATGTGCAATACACTGATCATCGTAAAACGGTTCATCAGCAAAGCTAGTACAGCACCCATAAAGGAGTCAGAAGTCCGCGCTCTAATGCCAAAGTCATTGGGATATTGAAAAAAGATTTACCGCTGTTATGTAACGATTAATGTGAAAGCATTCCTGTTCCAGCCGAGAATTAACTCAACCAAAACATACAGTAAATTAATTAGACAACTTGCAAGCCCTCCCATAAACTAAGCTACACCACCAGCTCTTATTTTGCTGCAGTTGACTAGGGACAGCTTACTATATGTAAATGCAATATACCACAGCCAGTGGGGCAACTGACGGGGACAGAGAGACGTATTCCTGGCAAGCTAAATGCAAAAACCAGTCTCTTACTTCACTTATATTTCGGTTATAGCATTATTTTGGTTTTAGTGGGTTGTTGTTTTTGTGTGTTTTTCGGATTATTTTCCGGTGATTTAGGGTTTTAGCTTAGCCATCCACAATCCGGATTCACCATCAATTCTCACGTTTTTTTTCTGATTGTTGGCAAGTGGACCGCGTACAGTGGCCAGTGGGCCCCTTTTACTGTATCTGTGTTTACCACCCTGGCTCAAACTTTAGTTTGAATGTGCTCGGAGATTATTTCATTTCTCATGACAAAAGTGGACATGTACTCCAAAAAGAGGACGTATGGTAAAACAATGCTATACTCACATGCAGGGTTTGTTTTAAGGAAAATGTTATGTACTCGATACGGACCTGCAGGGACACGATTTCTCTGACTCTAGGGACCCGATGATAATTTTCTCTGATTCTTGGGTCCCGATTTTCAATTCTAGGGACCCGATTCGGGTCCCTAAAACACCTTAATAAAAACCCTAGCTAATGCGTTCTATGTGGCTTGGCCTTGCATTCACTAGATTCAGATACCTGACCGACTTTCAGGAAAACAATAAGTGTAATAGTTGTTTCGTCACACTATCAAGTAATATGCACATGAAGTACTGCCGTCTGGACGACTAATGACTTTGATAGCGTCTACAAACAAACCTTCCTCGCTAATAAAAATGACTAAGTGGCACGCACATGTCGTACATATGGCTAAACACACGAACATGGTGGGTGGCCCCTTTTTGGTGGGGGATCCAGGACCCGGGTTCCTTTGGCCCACCCCTAAATTCGGCGCTGCATCAACGACGCCTTGCAATTATGACTGGATGCCTGCGTCCTACACCAACGGACAACCTTCCTGTCCTAGCAGGCATCCAACCTGCTGAGCTTCGTCACAAAGGAGCTACCCTGTCTCCATCGACCAGGGGCATAACGAAATTAGATGGCGCTCGGGGCAAGAAGCAAGTTTGGCGCCCCCCATATTCAAACCTGAGATCTTTCCGAAGTAAATGTACTGTATTGAAGAAAATACTTGTGACATTGTTGGGTATAGAAAGAAACACACACAAACTGTGGCTAGTTGCAATGAGCAATAAATATGCAATTTTAAAAGTCTGATCTTCCGAGAGCTTCGTAAACTTAGCCACTGCTAAAAAATCCTGCGTTTGGTAATGACTTAAAGAAAGCACTTTTGCTCTGGGGATAACACCACGTCGGAAATGACGGGTGCCAGAATCAGCCACGCGGTAAACAGAGCGTAGCGGTCCACGAAAGATCGAAAAAACAGTCTTTCTTAACCTTTTTTCTGCCACGCCCGCTTTGAGTAATTGGCCTTTGTGTCAAGCCCCCTGACAATAAACAAGTTGCATGAGCAAATGTATTTATTGGTTAATTTCTTTATCAAACCTTCCATGTTGCAGAGCGCATAAGGGGTTGCGCCCCCCTTGAAACATATTGATGCTCCCCTGGGGTGGCGCACCTTCCCGGTTAAGAACCACTGAGACAGACCGAGCGTTTCATCGTATTCCGAAATCTTGAAAGCCCGTCAAACAAAGTGGTAATTTCGATGAAATTGAACAAGTAAATTAGCTTGACTAATATAATTTTAACTAATACTCTTTCTTTAATTAATACTCTTGCTAATTAATACTCTTGCTAGGATATTCTGTTTACACATGACATACAAGCTATCAAATTCTGTTTGCAATATCAGGCTGTGGCCAGAACCGTCGCCAGAATGTTTTTAATAGGGGGCTTTGCGGTTCTGCGGGGGGCTTTGCGTTTGTGCTTGGGGGCTTGACATTATGAAATTAACCAGAACTCCACTGATTTATAGTGTTTCACGTTTCAATTTGGGGGGCTACGGGACTGGCTGCGGCACGCAGAGGAGTTTTCCCGGTACGCCGCTTGGGAACCACCGTGCTGCGGAATGAGAAAGCGAAATGCATTAATGCAGCTGAGCATCGATGGTGAGAACCGCCACTGTACGTGCACCTACAGTGCAGGGTATTTATAAAGCTTATATGCTTTGTGCCTGATCAGTCCGTCATTTCATGAGTTCATTTTCTCGTTTTCATTTAAAGTCTTACATAGAAACATCATTTCATTTTTCAAAAGGTTTCAGAAATGAGCGGGATCATGCTTTAAAATTGACAATTTGTGTAATTTTCATCAGTTTGAGTGAAATGCATTCATACTGTCAAAAGCAAAGGCATGGTAATCTCTCGTAGCATTTACTTAGCTAATAGGTCTTCCATTTTTTGCCACTTAACCAAGCGAAATCGACAGGGGACACGAAAATGCGGTGAGTCCCCAGGCCCGGAATTTCTCTCAACGGCCCTGATTCAACCGGCACTTGTTGGATCGATTTACCAAGAAATGCTTCAAACCACTTATAAATAATATCTTTGGTTGGACAGGTTTGGTACATAACCAAGATTGTTGGTTGCTTCAATGACTATTCAGTGGTTGTTTCATCCATGCTTTCTGGTTAGCCTAACCACCCAAAAGAATTAAATAGACCCTGCATTCATTAATATCACAAAAATACTTACACAACTGACCAAAAATGTAGATACTGAGTCCATTTATTTATAAGTACCGGTGCCACTAGCCACATTTTCGATTGCATACTGCCTTCATTATCATGACGCGATCGCACCACGTACGCCGAAGCAGAAGCTATGTAAAGCATATGCACATGTATAACCAGTGGCGTAACTAGAGGTTTGAGCCAGGGTCAAAGCTTAGCTGAAGAAGGCCCACTAGCCAAAACTCAGAAAAAGGTTAAGAAATGATAGTGAAGCTCTGGATGTCGTGGATGTCTATGCAAGCTAAAAAACGAAAACACCCCGAAAAACGAAAAAAAACAACCTAAAGAATACTACATATCAAAATGTCAACTAGAGAGGGCCCAGTTTGTACATATAGCTTGCCAGGGTGGAGGCTTGACCCAAGTCAGTTATGCCACTGTGTATATCATGAACGTAAAAAAGAGAATTTTTGCATGAAAGAACAGACACAACGAAAGCATACCTAACAATAACTGCACAACAGCGATTGCCCCGTTTCGAGGAATTAAAAGAATACTGCGAGCGATGATGAGGCAAGCATTACATTTTTGATAGAACGAATTGGTAGAATTGCATTAAAAAGATAACCGTACCAAAAAACACGGACACATGCGCCTTACTGCATACTGTATAAAAAGAGGCAAACAACTTACAGCAAAGTGAAACGTACTGTAGCAAAACACAGGCTGCATTTAAGTGATGCAAACCATCAGAGGCAAAGTAGAAAATATCTTTTCTATATCTTTGAAAAAACTCTTTGTTCACAACAAAAAAGATATTTAACGCAAACACGCACCAAGTCAACTTAAATTTGCAAGGTCTCGACAATAGGGATATAAATAAAAAACACCTCAAAGGTGCGTCAAACAATTAGCAAAAGGGAAGTATTGTGCCCATACACTGTGCTTTAGGCGAAAAAATTTGTTTTTAGATTTTCGTTCACCACCGTGTTAGAGCAATATTTTCCTAGGTGATGCCGATGTGATGCTTCATATTCGACCCAATAATCATACTCCCGAAATAAAACCTTTCAATAAATAGTTGTCGACAAATAAACAATTGTTTTTGCAATACTGATAAAAACTCTAACGTATGCAAAGCTTAAGTAACTACTCTCCATATATGAGATAAGCAATGAATCTATTTGCATACTTTTAATAGGAAATCGATTTCACGTAACACTGCGCATTTTCATTCCTGAAAAAAGTGATGGACATATCGATGAACTTGCGGAACATTTTTAATGACTTTACAGCTTTTCATTGTATTTTTCATTCACTTCCTCGCACCCTGCGTTAGTGATCAGTGTCACGTAGAAGTCAGTAAACGTCGTTCGTAATCCTACTGCAAATGTCATTAAAACAATTTACACACAACAACATACCAAGCATGAAAGCAAGAACTTTGAAATTATTTAATCTATTTTTCAATTTCTTGCAGTTTTGTTTATCTCAACGTGCGTAGTTTGTATCATGCCTAGAGCGTTCATATTAATTCATTCAGACGGGTTTAGTGGAAAATATAGAGATTTCTTCCAAGTTTAGGAACAATATTCTGGGAAATTGCCAGCATAGTCCTCATTCAACGTAATAAACTACTGCAAACTTGTTTGCTTTAATCAATACTTGGCACTGTGCGCAAAGTCTAGGCACGGTTATACAGTAGAAGTAAAGTCGAAGCTCTCCATAATACTAGGCACACTGCTCTCGATAATTTACAAAGTAGCGAAAGCTTTCGTAAAGAACTTTCATATTTCTGGTTTTAGACTGTTTTCAAATAATTTTGCATTTTGAACTGTAGATAAAATGCTTACTGCACTGTTAAATAATATATACCTTTTGTGGAATGGGTTTCATGTCAACGCCATTGTTTGGTAGGCAAAAGGCCGAATAACAGCTGAATAAACCCCTTTTCATAAATTCCTCTGTAGAAATCCATTTAAAAAAGTTTTAATATTTAGTGCAGACGTTTGAATTGCCTCAGTTGTTCTGAACTTTGATAAAAAATTGCTACTAACCAGAATAAACATTGTCCTAATTTTTGAAACTCTGTTTCTAACAACCAATTTTTATACACTGGATTGTTTCTGTTTGACTTATCTATTGTATAACCAATTGTAATATCGGGCTTAGATGAATTAGTAATAATACAGCACTAACAAACGCAAAAAAAGAAACAAAAAACAAAATTTCTGGAAACATTAACGTGACGCCTTACAAATTTTTTCCTAAATGCAGAGGAAGCAAACCAAGCACAGCCAATTTACAACACCTTGTGTCCTTTCGAAGAAGTCAAAAACGCTTTGGCAATTGTGGTCAGTCAATCGATAGCTCGCACTTGAAAGCCGACTTCGGTGTGAATAATACGTTTTCAGAACATGACTTGTATTTGATTAGGAAACGATTGCAGGATCCAATTAATTGCTTTGTCCTTGCCAGTCAAAGTGACTCTCCTGCGAACATCTTCACCCAAAAACGCATCAGATTCGTGATGTTTGATTTTGAAAGAATTATTTTCGATGTTGGGCACAATCTCGAAGCAAATACTTTTCTGCACTGCATTCCCTTGCACTGGAAAAGGTCGTCTTTTCTTGGTGAGTTGTACTTTGTCTGATTCAGTGACACTCAAAAATTTACCTTTGTTTTTTCTTATGCTGCTAAACATGCATAGACATCCTGTTAATTGCTTCTGGGGATTCCGGTAAAATACCCAATGATTTTTTGAATTGGTTTCAAGCATGTGCAGGATGCTTCCGGAATATGTGCACTTCACGCACTTTTGGTTTGTTTCTTCTTTTTGCAAGGTTAAGGGACAATTAGGCCATACTTCTTTTGCGCTGCTTTTACTAGAACAGAATGAACGGCACAACGAACAAAACCATGGTAGTGTTTTCTCAACATCGTAAGAACTGTCATCTTTGAGGCAATGTTCCTTTGCTTTGGAAGACATTCAACTTCAGAAATTTCTTACTTTATTGATCCTGAACTTTCTCTCACTTGATAAGAGTGCCTTACACCAAACGAATCTTTGATGTTTCAGCGCAACGTATTTACTAGTATTACCACCAGTAAGGCATGAAATTGCAATTTATGCCCTTTACTGACTTGTCCCGAGTTTGTATAGAATTAAAAATCACGTTCACGATATATCTGATTTTAGGCACGTTGTATGTTTTTTTCCCTTTTTATGAAAACTTTGACACGTTGCTTTGTGTCTTTTTTCTGGCTGTCAAAACCCAGAATAGCTCAAACGTGCTTTGACGACGCAGTGCCGATTGCTCTGAAGGAACTTGGTAAATGTCGAGTCATACCTCGAACTCCTGTGCTATTTCGAAAAACTCAAGTCATGACTTCATTACCATGTATGTATAGCCTATTCTGTATATCATCCTTCAAACTTTGGTTTCAAAAATAAATTTTTGAGTTGAGGTGACGCACATCCGGATGCCATGTAATGTTATTCAACACTTAAAAAGATATTTATAGACTCCAAACATTACAAGTCTTATGGTGACGGTATTTTTTCATCGAAAGCTTGATCAGTTTCGGGAGCTTTTTGAATGGCAATAGCATCAGCGTATTTCGTCCCTTGTCGTGTGTCGCACCGCGGCTGGGCCTGCTTGACACAGGCTTATGCTTTGTCATTGAATGATGCTTTTCTAGTGCAAAGATTTTTCAGCAGAAGGTGTTTCATAAGATGCTGAGTTGTTTTCGATGCGTTTCCACAATCCCATGAGATGGTGAGTCGTTGTTAAAATACCATTAACGAAAATTTCACCTTTGCGTCCAACAGCAGTTTGGACGCTCCTTGCAGCATTGCCGCAGTGCGCCTAATATGTGCACTACTCTGTTGCCAGAGCCGAGTCTTTCCTGCCACAGGTCCATAAAAATGTTAAAAATTTGTGTCTGAGATGTGGCTGCGTTCTTGTGAAAGTTTGACTGCACGATGAATGCAAGACTACATGTGCAAATAAAAAGTGATGCTTTTTTCAATTGCTTGCAACATGGAATGGGTTTCAATGTTTGATGTGTCTCCAAACCTTGCTTGAATCATGTTTGTGGAATACGTAACTTCATTACAGGTTAATGACGGATATTTGCTAGTTTTAACCATATGAAAAACATGGTGTTAAAGTGAGAAGCTTTACGTTACGTATGCTAATCCTTTCCGAGTTTGAAATGTTCTGTGCAAACTGGAATCTCGATTTTGTCGGAATAGGACTAAATGACTCCGGTCATTTGGCGCCGAGCTGGTTTGCCATTGCACAGTTTTGGTGCTGAGCTGCTAACGAAGTGTTTTTATTATATATTAAAATATCTTTCTATTATTTTCTCTTAGAGCACATATCAGAAATGGCTGAAAAGATTCTTAGCAAAGGGATAAACCTACATCTTCCCACAACCGGTATCTGTGCGTTTTAGACAAATGTAAAAGCAGTTAACTGCTCAAATTATGCATCACGTTCATTCTTAAAAAGGGTGTGATGGTTACTAATGGCAATTGATTGCTGGGAAAGCCCCGATTCAGAAACTCCTTAAATAAATTAAGGCTGACAAGCGTATTCCAAACATCGCAAAACATTTTGACTCACGGGCATCACTTGAATATTTGCGAGGTCTAGCTTACAATGACGATGTAAATTGAAGTTTCTTCCATGTTTTTATCCATTTTCATTACACACACTTGTCAGTCTCTAAACTGGCGCCAAAACAGCAAAAAAGTACCCGACCCCGATTTTGTTAACTTTTTTAGAAACTTACACAAATATCTGTTTTACGGAACAGTAGAGATTTTAAACATAATATCGTTGATCTTCAATGATATTTCCGCAGTCATGTGAAACAAACCACCTAGATCAGTGGTTCCCAACCGGGAGTCCACAGAAGGATTTTTTTGGGGGCCATGACCTTCATATGTGTAAGATGAAAGCAAAATAACGAAATGCCAAACTACGCATCGTGGTGGTCTATAGCTTGCAAAAGACAAACATGAGCGCAACTCTGAAAGTAAAATCCATGCCATAGATAGGGCGACACAAGATCTCGCCTAATGAACGAACATGTTTATTCACTTTAAACAAAGGTATGCAAGCTGTCATGAAATCAAATTCAATGAGAAGTTTGATATTGTTCGTTCTTGAGTAGCTTATCTATACAAGAATGAGTTTCTAAGAAAGTATAAGTTTCTTAAATTTCCTACAGCCCAAACCTGTGGGTTCCCTTTCTTGTCACATTTTGGGAGCATAGTCTTTTTTCTAATTTGATGTTATTGCTATCCTGCCAGGCCACCTGCTAACTCCATCAGAGAGGAAAAAAGGCTTAAATACGAACACAGTACTTACCTACAAAAGACCTGCCACAGTTATATAAAAACACCTTGCTTTAAGCAAAACTAAAGACCAACAGGAAGGTGTGTGAAGGTCTTGCAAGCACTGTGCACTTTGTGGTTACCACCGAAAACATAGCAAATCAATGGTTACGTGTGTTTCACAAATAATGACAAAACGCAAAACCTTCCCGCTGAAGCAAAACCTGACATGTACAAACTATGGTGTTTATGTAGCGACTTGTAACGTTGTAAGATATGCCATCAAAAATATATTGGCCAAACAGTAAAAATATTTTCCCGCTGCCAACCCAACGAAAGTAATTCTGCTTACACATTTTACCAACGCTCAGTTTTGAGTCATAGGGCGAGCGTCAGTGTGGATATGTTGCGTTGATCGACTAGTGGCGTCAGGCAGTCTTCCGGTTTCAGTGAAAACAATTATTCAGAAACGACGCATTTCCCAGTGTTGTAATGGCTGTACCTTATGTTTGGATTTATTAATTTTATTCTTGAATTTGTTTGTATTCTCTGCTCTTGTTTCAGCTTCGATTTTTCATTCGTAAGCATTGCTTGCAGTTTTCAGGACTTACATGAAATCGATTTCTTATAAAAAAAAATGCAGATCGATTCACTTGTGTCGCTTTTGTGGAGACTAGTTACTCGAATACAGACACGTGCAAGTTCGGATCATCGCCAAGTGAAGAAAGCAGAGCCAGTTACGTAGCCAGCCCAAATTTTTTAGAAGTGCCAAATATTTTGACTTTAACCAAGCATAAGTATTTGGTTTGATGCAACACCTCTCGAAGCACAAAATGAAAAGATATGCTAGAAATTTGGAGGGAGACCCTGGCTACGCTTATGAGCAGAGCCCAGCCGACTGATTCCTCGAAAGCTTGGAGCAATTTAGCAAACCTAGAGCTTAAATTGTTAAGTGATAAGCTTTATGAAACATGATTTTAGACCTGCAAATATAGTGATTGATAAACTTTTCTAGTAAAGACCACTTGTACGTAGCAAACCCTGCTCAGGTCCATTAATGAACACTCACACTGTTGGAACCATAGGCCAAACTGATAACAATTTTGTCCCATCATCACCGAGGCTTACTAAAACATTTTAGGGAGCCAAGCGAGTTTTTCAACAGCTCAGCAATTGCTGTGCAATTCACAAGCTCATCTTACCTGAAAAACAAACTTGTTGGATTTTGAAAACATTTTATTTTGTCAAAAACAAAAATAAATTTTCCAAAAAAAATGTGAAGTACTCAAAGTAAAGACCTTAAAAAGGCTGGAAAAATAATGCAATATTGGCGGTCGATTGAAGATCGAAATCGTGCACTGCTCGAGTTTGCTGTTCTACATGCAAGAAATATAAATTAAGTTGATAGATGAAATAATGTTATTTTCGAGAATACTTTTGCGCTTTTTAGCCACGTAAGGCTTTCAAAGCGAAAATGTCCACATGATTTAGCTCACAAACAAGTTAAAATGTTGTGGTATTACATGCGCGATTGTTACACGTGACGTACCCATGCCTGAAATGGTCGTACATCCTTTTGTTACTCGACAGGTATCCATGGGTCAAGATGGATACTGTAGGGCACATTGACCTTTTGTTTCATGACAATGACAATTATCAAAGGCCAAATTGCGTAAATTATTTTGTTACACGTAAAGAAAGCAGGGACAGATTGGGCATTTACCCCCGTAACTCCAAAAATACAAAACGTAAGCAGATTTCCATATGGCTGCTCGACAGAGCACAAAAAATTGCAGCTACTTAAAGAATAAGCTGCAAACGTTAATTCTCATACAACTAAGTTTAAAACTGCTTTCGGCCGATTAAGCCACATATGAGCAGCAGTGGCGCAACTAGAGGTTTAAGCTAGGGGGTAACTTACAGTAGCTAAAGGGAGCCCACTGGCCAACACTCTGAAAACACTTGAGAATTAATAGTGAATTTGGATGTTAACGGCTATAACAAAATCCGAAATCACTAGAAAATACTCCGAAAACGCAAAAAAACAGCAATCTACTGAAGAACAAAAGAATAGTAAATACCAAAATACAAGCTAGGTGGAGGCCCGGTTTTTACATTTAGCTTGCGAGAGGAGGCGGTTCGCACCCCTGCCCCCCGTCAGTTACTCCACTACTGTGCAGGGTTTAATTGATTTTATTAAGGGCATCCACAGTTTTCAGCCAAATCGCCGAAAGGATCCGTGACACTACAAAGGTTAGGAACCACTGATTTAGATGATCGATATATTCTAAAAAATGGTAAACTGATTGACTAGAGTTAATCACAGGATCAATTCAGAATATCACTGAATCAGTAATGATCGCCAAGTACTACTTTACACGTGAACCCTTTTTCTAGTGACAAATGATGGTTAGAAGGGTCGCCCCAATAGGCTAAACAACGGTTTGCCACAGGTTCTGTCCTAGCGCCAACACTGTATAACGTATACACGTCACACTTCCCTGCAACACTTGCTGATCGGTACATGTATACAGATGGTGTTGCCCTGACAATTACTACCCCCTACATTCAAACAGATAGAAGACACCCTCTCTCAAGCTACGAATATTGTGCATTTTCCTAAAACGGTTGATGTTAAAACCTTCAAAAAGCAAAACTGTCTCCTCTGCCTTCCGTATCCGTAATCACAAAGTTACCGAACAGCTAAAAATTTACCTGGGACAACAACAAATCATCAACTATGAGTCTACTCCAGTTATGTCCAACCCAAACGGCTTACTGAGCCAAAAATTATGTCACAATCTCAACCAGGGCCACCCAGTGAATGGCTTACTTTGATCTTAGCAAACCAAACTTAGCTTACCTTAAGCTAATGTACTGAAAACGTTCGAATCCTAACTGCAGTGGTAACAGACGTGATAAAGAGGCACTGAAAACCACCTGCGTCAAAAATGTCAAACTCAAGATTGTCAAAATAAGGCCAGGTTGTCAGCACATACTGTAGAATACTTCAACTACAGCGAAAACCTAAACTGGGCCGCACATAACCTTAGACTGGGCCACATGCGGCCCACGGGCCGCGGGTTGGACATTTCTGGCCCACTCCAAAATATCTTGGAATCACTTTGGATCGCAGTCAACCATTCCAATATCACATCGAACAGCTAAAGGGCAAAGTCTTAGGTACAGTGTCTTTGCTTGAGCGACTGGCTGGCACAAAATGGGGAGTATCATACAGAATTCTTAGCATTTCTGCACTAGCCCTGGTATATGCATTAGCTGAGTACTGCACACAAGTTTGGTGCCACAGCTCACAGTCGCACAAAATCGACGTGGTGCTGCATGAAGCCATGCGAACAATTACAGGATGCTTGTAAAGCATACCAACAAGTTACCTACCATTGCTGGCTGGGATTAGTCCTGCAAAATTCAGACGTGACACTTTCTGTCTGAACTTTTATACCAAAGCTAAACGCGTTGACCATTTATTACAGTGTTTCTCAAACGTTTTTATTCCATCGCCCCCTTTTCACACCTAAAACATGGTTGTCGCCCCACAGCATGATAAAGCAAACATAAGGTAGTATCCTTTAACGCCCGCGCCGGCCACTATGATGACCGGTACTTTTTTGGCCATAACTCTCCAGTCGATTGAGGTGGAGAGGTGTTCAAACCCTCTACGGATTCGGGAAGTCTTCTAGTTTCGACTGAAAAAAAAAATTTTTTTGGATTCGAGTTTAGACTTCTCTGGGGGAGACGTCAGAAGTGGGGGTGTTTTGCGTTTTTTGTCCAACTTTACCCGGCCCTGGGCGCCAACCCAATGAGCCATTTTTGGCTTAAGATTGTTGGGAATCTAGGTTATCATCCGAGTCTTTAGAGCCCTTGATTGGCTTTCTAGCATATCTTGAGACAAAATTAAGGCTCAAAAACCAAAAAGTGGTAACGTTGCACTCACACAAACGCTAACCCTGGGTATATTACACCCCAGCCATAACTGGCCAAAACTTGCCGCCAGATTATGCTACAGAGCTGTCCAAACCTCTAATGATGGGAAGTATTGTAGTTTGTAATAAAAAACTATTTCAGTTTTGGATGCCGGGTTTTTCGTTTATGTTCACATGATGGCCGGATGTTCATGCATATCCTGTTTACATTCTGATGACGTCATCATCCTCTGGGAGCCGACCAAACGAGCCGATTTGGTGGCTCAAAGTTTTTGTAGATTCTAGGCTATAAAACGAGTCTTTAGAGAGAAATGTTACAAAAAGTAACATTAGCCATTTCAGGCCAAACTTTGGTCAGCCATAACTCATCAGCAGATTGAGCTAGAGAGCTGATTGACTTTGTAGCGTTTCTGGTTCAAAAGCTATGGCAAAATAACTGAATATTAATTAGGTAAATCCCCGAAAATTACTCAGCAAATTCCTGTATTATTTGGAATTTTTTGGCATAACTTTGGAACCAGGAATGCTAGAAAGTCAATCAAGGGCTCTAAAGACTCGTATTATAGCCTAGAATCCAATAAAACTTTGAACCACAATATCGGCTCGTTGGATAGGCCGATGACGTCATCAAAATAACTGCAAAACATACCCCAATCATGAAGTCATCAACAAAAGACCCCAAACCCAAAACTTAAAATTTTTTTTATTCTAAACTACAAGACTTCACGAGCCTTCAGGGGGTTTGAACAGCTCTCTAGCTCAATCTGTTGCCGAGTTATGGCTGGCCAAAATTTGGTCTGAAACGGCTAATGTTACTTTTTGAGTAACTTCTTCATTTTTGTGCAAAATTGGGTTTTTGAGCCATAATTTTGGCTACAGATACTGTATGCTTGAAAGCCAATCAAGGGCTCAAAAAACGCCGATTTTAGCCTGGTTCCCAAAAAAACACGAGCCAAAAAATAGCTCGTTGTGTTGGCGCCCAAGGACAGACAAAGTTGGCCAAAAATTCTAAAATACCCCCACTTGTGACGTCTCCCCCAGAGACCTCTAAACTCGAATCAAAAAATTTTGTTTTCAACCGAAACTACAGGACTTTCCGAATCCGTGGAGGGTTTGACAGCTCTCTAGCGGCTGGCGGCTGGCGATTTATAGCCAAAAAAGTGCCGGCCACTGTAGTGACCGGCGCAGGCGTTGAAGACAAAGAATTTTATTTAAAGAAATCGATACATGCCATAATCCCCAGTTCAGTGTAATAGATGGGCTTGGCAGCCTTCACAAAGCTTCGAAATGTTGGGAAAAATTTTAGCGAAGCGATGCAGTGCTAACAAAAAATTGTGGGAACCACTCAAAAACTCACCCATTTAGGGAGCGTGAAGTACGTCGTTTGCACGCATTTCTGTTCCCCTACACGCCTTTATACCACATATTTTTGTCAGAGTTCACTAATTGTGAAGTTGTTACTTGTGTGCAATAACTGGTAAAATGAAAATGACGTAGCTGATAATGCCAAATTAAGTGATGCAGGGCCAGTAGCGTAGCTAGCGCAAAATTTCGGGGGCCAAAATGTTTGATTTTAGGCCGAAAACACTATTTTGTTTGGGATACCACCTCTCAAAGCACAAAATGACTATACATTCCAAAAATTTTGGAGGGTCATGGCTTCTTTTGCCCCTGGCTAGGGCTATGTGCGAGGTAGTAGTGTAGCGAGCCCAAAAATTGGGGGGGAAGCAAAAAAATTTGGTCGGGGCTAAACTGTTTGGTTTTAGGCGAACAACACTATTTTGTTTGGGATAAGCATACCTCTTCTCGAAGCCCAAAATGACTGCATTTTCTAAAAATTTGGTGGAGGGCATGCCCCCTAGGCCCCCATTGGCTATGCCTCTGATGAAGGGTGCTGTGCTGGAAACAGTAAATTGTTGTAAGCAAACTGAAATTCCAGGTGTTTTGTGCACAGTTGGGTCACTGTTTCCAGTCTTCAAACTGCTGAATCCAAGGTTGAAAGATTGCGTTGCGGCAACATGCCTATTTACAATGGATTAAAACAGGAAAAAAGTTCAAAATGCAGCATGTGCAAACCACAGGGAGCCAACATAACATCAACGTTGCTAAAAAATCGACAAATTTTGAGAAGTCGCAAATTTGAAGTTTTACCAACATGAATGGTTTTGCCGACATTTTTATTTACATTGACATAAATTATATTTTTAAAATATTGAATATTCTGCATAAAACGAGCAGTGTTTTTATACAACCTTAAATCCAACCCCAAGAAACGTTGAATACACGTGGCGTGTTAGCTGGGGCACAGTCGTATCACGTTGCTTATGAATCAACCAGCGGTTTCTTTGCTTTGAGACCATTAAGGCCACAGCCGAAGTTAACTCAATGATCGTTAACTAAGGTTAACTCAATGATCGATTCGTGGTAGTGGTTGAGCATTTTCGCCCCCATTGTGTTGTTTTTCCCCCCTATCGCCCCCTTGCCCCTCATAATTTTCCCCTAGGGCGATTCCGCACACTTTGAGAACCACTGATTTATTACATCACACACTGCACATACAACCAACTCCGACTCGTTTAAAATCAATGCGGCTGCTACGGCCATATGTGGAGCATCTTGAATCAAAACTGTTGAAAAAAAACAAAACATTGCTTTGCCACCAGTCCCCTCACCTTTAAAACCATACTGTACTGCAACCCTTCTCAGGAAACCTCTAAACGCTATACGAGTCTGGAAACGAAGGGTGCAATGTAACCCAAAATTTGATTACGTTTTCCTGGGACATGTGGCATCCATTATTTCCGCACCAAACTATTTTTGATGACTTCCTGATGTCCATTTTCAGTCACTTTCACAACAAAATCGTATCTGGGCAGCAAAAAACACATAGTATACAAGTTTTATGCAGTGTACTGTCCAAACAACGGCTTTTTCAGACGGAATTTTTTGTTTGTGCGTAGAAAACGTCATGCACGTTTTAGATCGTTTTTTTTCTTCATGTCAAGTCATGGTGTAGGAATACTCTTCACATATAAGGTTTCCAATGTCATATTTAGTCAAAAACATTTTGCAGTTAAAATCACATTGAAACCTTGTAGTAGCAATGTGCACAAAATTTGCTACACATCAGGTAACCCTGGGTAGTATAGTGCTCCAATTTTCTATTTATAGGCTTTCAGGGAGATTTTTGTGTAAAATAACTCTGGCACTGGCACCATTCCATTTGTATCTGAAAATGGTTTCTAGCTTTTTTCTAAGTATATGAAATCAACAAAAAGTTGGTCCACCACCCAGGATTCCTGAGCAGGGTTGAATTGACTTCAAAACCAGCTGGATATCAGTACCCCAGAAAAGGCTTGGATACAACTAAACAGGATCCGTACTGGAGAGAACATGGAAAGATGGACCCGGCAACATTTAACCAAAGCTAGTGTTAATCAGTCCAGACCACAGTACACATCTTGCAAAAATCCCCTATATCTCCTTGCATCATCTCTGACTACAACAGCAAAGATCTACTGGAAAATCTCTTGAACATTGGGTTTTGGCGAGAACTCACACTGTATTGTGTATACGAAAGAAGACTAACTGACCAAGGCTAATGTTAAAAGTTTTGCCTGCCAGTGACTGGTTATGGTCCCTGTTTTCTATTCCATAGTGAAGGACACATAATGGATATAGAAGAGATAAGAGCAATTCTCATAATTGAAAAATAACTTATGTTACGAATGCATTATGATACCGTTGTTAAAGGCTTTTGTTACTAATCATTTATGTTGTTTATGTTCTTTCACATAGCAATCAACCACTTCTTTATAGTATAGATTGGTAATTATATCACTAAGCTGAGTAGAATGTGTTATGTTTTGACTTCTAAAAGATAAAGTTTGAAACGTACTTTATTGAGCTAAGAAACGGTGTTCATTTTTTGAAAAAACTCAACTTTTTATAAAATCCACCTTTTTCGTTTAAGTGAACTGCGTCCAAATTGGGCTAAATGAACAAACTTGTTGGATATGGGCATAATGTTTGACTGACTTTCGTACTGAAGACATGATAAAATGTGATTTTGGAATTTGAAAAGCAGCACAAGCAGTTACTTTTTATTCATGTTAAATAGCAGTCAAAATTATTGTCTACATTTAATTTACCCTATAAGGTATACAGATAACTTTTGACGATAAACCTGATACTGGAGATGATTTAAAAGTTGTATTTTACGTTTATTTATCCATCAGGATTTGCATAAAATAGCTTTTAGAGTAGCTCGGAATTCGTGCTTATTAGCGTGAAACATTTAATTGTTATTGCCACCGATAAATAAAATGCCTCAGGATGTCGCAAAGCCCGGGGTTGCCCAATTGAGTGCTCCTCAACAGATTGTTGGCCTTATTTTAAATTTTGGATGGGTAGTCACATTTGAATTGTTTTTGAGTGTTTTGTTAAAATCGCGTTTCAACAGGTTAGCACACGCATACGAGTTTACGGGCTCATCCACACAGTATGGTGGGGAATTTGAATGACACTCGATTTTTATCGTTCGTGTAATCAGATCTGCAAAGACCTTGCTTGGTATAGAGTGTGTTGATCCAGCCATAGACACAATTTGACAGGGGGACATAATATGCCATGTCCCCACACTTTTTCTCGTAGGTCTTGTATTTGGAGAGGTTTCAAAACTAAATGTGACGATTTTCACGTTTTGTGTGAAGAGTTTTTCATGTTAAATGTTACGCATAGTTATCTTGATGTTGAAACAGAGTTCGGTGTGGTGTCACTGACTCTGGTATTTTTATAAATTTTTACTTCAAAAATGATCTTTAGCATTTTGTAAGTTTCTAGAGATCGCAAAAGGTTGTTAACTGCCTCCGTCCGACATTTATCTAATGTGGTTTACTGCAAGAAATGTCACTGTCTTGAAACAGTGAAGTTTAACCGCTGCACACGTGAGAGACCACAGTACAGCCGTGATTTGTTTCGTGCAAAAACATTAGCTAATTGGCTTTACTCTAACGTTGGTTGTCACGTATTCAGAAACAGACAGCGTAAAATTTAACCCTTGAAAAGCGTAGCCTATAATGTTAGAAAGTTACATTTTCAGGCAAACCTCTGCGAAGTTTTAGCTGAAAACAAACAGCAACACTATTGTGGAGACTTAGTTTTAGGATGGGTAGTTTTGCAAAAGACTGTCTTCAACCATTGTAAACAGGCTTTCCATCAAAACTTTAGAGAAGTGTTGACCTAGTTGTATATTGTCCTATAACTAATAACATAATGACTTGACTAGAAATTAAAGATAGCTTATACATTTAGCTATATTTCTTGAACGTCACGATAAGGGTGACCAACAAATTCAAAAGATATTTTTACCCACAATGCAGCAATGTTTTTATCCAAGTGCGAAACATTTGCTTTACAGGTAGCCTACGCATAGGTGGCAAAACTATTTTCTAAGTGGGGGAAAAGTGCACGTCAAAAATGTAGAACATTTTTGTGATTTGAATTGGCAACTGTGACTCCACAAGCACTGCACTATGACATCATTAACTTTTGTCAGCATGTTTAAGCAATTTAATTCAAAATTAGATAAGCCTTCAACGACCCCTATCTACACAACACCCTATCTATCATATACTACATTGTGTTGAGCACATAATTGTAACTACTAGTTGTTCTTAGTCTTACATAAAAACAATTTACTTTAACAATGGACCCAATACGAATTGCGTTATTTAAACTTATTTAGGCAAAATTCGAAAATTAAAAGTGGGAGGGCCAGGCCCTCCAAGAAAAAAAAGTGAGGGAGCCTAGAACCATGCCGCCCCCCAGGTTCCGCCCCCCATGAGCCTACGTGACACCTAGTTTTGCTGGACATTCTTTTCGCGTTATTTCAGGTGAAACGTGGTACCATTTGCCAATTCACCGTTGTTCATTTTGGTTTCTGTTTAATCTCAAATATATTTTCGTGTCGTTATGCATGTATAATTCTAGAATAAAACTTTTGACATTAATTTCGCCTATTAAAATGTGATGTT
>JGI24159J19872_10003285_pt1 | contig 20024 bp, 11 predicted proteins | sample Ectturendosymbi4_FD_19872 | JGI IMG/M metagenome (IMG submission 19872) | reverse complement strand
AACAGTGTGGAAATCGGAAACCACATGCGTGACTGGTCATGCGTGAGGTGAAGCATGCCGTGCGATTCCCCTGTTGTTTGGTGTTAGTACGCAAGATAGAAACGGAATGGGCAAGGTAAAGAAGAGGAAAAACTGAGTTGATTAGGAAGAAATAAAGTTGTTTCTTTGTTAGCATGCTTTGGAATTAGCAGTTTTTTAACGCATTTTGATGATTTTATCGCTTAGAATTGTGTGGCAAATAACGAAAAGCATACTTCATAACGGTGGAAAGGAAAAACAGGCTTTCGATTTTCACTTTTGAAAATCAATCGCCGTGTTGATTACCCACGTACAGCTATAGGTTTATTATGGCAAAAGAGTACAGCACTATTTTTGAACATGTAATAAGTAGAACTTGCCTAATTTTTCACCTCAAGAGGATTAGAAAAAAGTGACGATTTAGGGGAAGTGACGAATTATGCAAACACGGTGAAAACTCTATCATAGAAGCTTGTATATTTTATCATAGCAACTCGAATACATAGTGCTCTTCTTTGCAGTAAAATACAAGTTTATGACGTTATGGTTTAATAAAACAATTAATTCCTCTACTCTATCTAGACTCCTCCATTTAATCTAACACTTTCAAATCTTTGATAAACTGTAAAGATATTCCGCGTTCTCTCAATGTGGAGTCGCGTCGCGCTTCGCACCTCGTGTATAAATTCGATAAACAAATTGCGAGGTGCAACAATTTTCAAAAAAATATCCTTAATTTTTTTGAATCCCCACACGTACTAGCTGCTTAGACATCGAAAGCGAAACTGCAAATGACGTATTAGCTGAACAAAACGTTTCTAAGGAGTAGATAGAGGTTACGAATTGAGCAAATTGACGAAATAGACAATAGCGAATTAGACGAGCAGAAATGTGCACAAAAAATAGGGATTCTGCCGGGACCGACGAAAAAGTAACGAATTGAGCGAAATGGCAAATTAAACGATGACGACTTTTATGCAAATTCTATTTTATACCTGTATACAAATTTATGTGGTTGGTCATTGGTGTTAGTGTGTTACTCTGCTTACAGTACTCGATGTTTGTGGAAACTTTTTTAACAACAATAAACCGCTGCGGTACATACATACATATAATCGTTGTTAGGATGGTAAAAAACGTATAGAGGCGTCGAATTTGGAGACGGTGTCGAGGCAACAATACAAGGGGAATTGATTTGGATCCGAAGATATTTGGTATCGACTCCATAACCCTGGTGTAATGGCCCTAGTAATTGTGGAGCTTATTCACAAGTCTGCAACTCCCCGATTTAATGTAATGGTATCGATTTGGCTTGTAGTAAACTTTGATCCATGACTGTTGAGAAGCACTCAAGCTTTTGTTGATATAAGAAATGTAGCGACCCAGGATGGCATAAAATCATTCCCTTCATTGAACGAAGCGGCTGCATGCATTGAGAGAACCTCCTGCTGTTCCAGAAATTGTACCTTTCCTGCCAAAAAAGGCAGGATTGCATCTTCACGAGATGTATCTGCTGTCTGCCATACATCTTTGTGTATAATATATGTTGCTGTCAGAATGCGCGTGGCCAAGTTCGAAATGAATCAGAGAACAGGTTCAGTCACCACTCACCACGGTTTCAAGTAGCAATAGAGCTCACCCGCCGAGATCACTCTGTTACTACTTGTTTGCCTTGCTCGAGAGGTCTTGAACGTGCATCCTGTTTTGTGGTGATTTTGTGTATGTCTCAGTGAATAGTGATATCGCCATCACGCATATGACCCAGGTCGTATTCACCTTGCGTTTATATAGGACGGTCTTGAAAATGCTTTCTGTTTGTGGTGATTTGATATATGTTTCAGTGATTATGTGACGTCACCGCGACCGTCACAGATGTATATTTGTAAGTGAAGCGTTACCGCGAGCAAGAACGTTTGCAGAATATGCAGGTACGCAGTTGTAAGCAGGTTTAGTTGCGGGCAAATATCCAGAATGTTTTGAAATTTCTCAGCTGCATTTTCGTTTCATTGTATTTCGTGTATTCCTACGTCCACTGCAAATAAGTGCTAAGGTCTCTACAGGAGGTTTTCAAATGGGGCTTGGAGGTCTAGAGAAACAAATCAGAGCATTTTGAAGCATACCAACTTTCAACACTTATGATAATTACAGTACATACTGTCGTGAAACAATTATGTAGTTTGAACGTCTATTTGGGGTATAAGCTAACGTGGCGACGGCCTGGTCTGTTACACGGACGTTTACAGTTGATGGATGACAGCCAGCCCTTCCCACAGAGATGCTATAGGCCTACAGCAAAAGATGCATTTGTTGCATAAGATACGCAGTCTAAAGACAGAAAAAGGAAATTACCAAGAAAGTGACAGCTTGCCAGAATTTTTTGAGTATTCAAACTTTGTATGCAGGAATTTGGACCCAATTTTAATTTTGCGCGTGGACCCTCTGCTCGAGCAGAAGTGAAAAAAGGTAAGACAGGACCAAGCAGATGATTTTAAACAGCCTGGGAGCACAACACGCACCAGACACTTAAACCAATTTTTTTAAGGAAAATGTTAGGTACCCGATATGGACCTGAAGTTACCCGAAAAAATTCCGACTAAATCTCATATAATTAGAGGTGATTTGAGCGCCAGATATTTCCCTTAGTAATTTTCTCTGAATCTAGGGACCCGATTTTTAATTTTAGGGTCCCGAATCGGGTCCCGAAAACACATTAAAAACCTGCTTAAACCATCATCAAAGGAGAACATCGGCGATAGCTGAAACAGGTGGGAAAAAAACAAGGTTACAAGCACAGGCAGGAACGGATTTAGGGAGCGCGGGGCCCTAGGCCATCTTAGTTTTTGGGGCCCCACGCAGGTGTGACCTATTTGGTCGCTTGTTCTAAAAGCGTGAAAGTTTGACCCTATTATGTGTAGTGCCTTTTCAGTCATCTGTCTTTTGCGGTGGCGACTTTGGTTCTACGATTGCCTTAGATCTTCAACAGAAATTAAAGCCTTTCCTACATTCTTCTCAAGACCAAATGGCAATACGATTTTTTCTTGGAATCTTTCATGTATCTCAGAAAATCTCCTCGTTAAATTTTCGTGATTTCTAACGTTTTTTTAGGCTCATTTTTTCAGATGTATACATTTCCATGTGGGACCGTGTTGCTGCCCTCGAACATATTGTCTAGTTGTCGGTCTGATTAGCTGTACGTAAACTACTTCGTTATGGTAACCACATATGTTATAGAAGAACACAGGGTTTATTTACACAGTTTTTAAGGTGTCATTTTCCTAGCAATACAAAATATAGTGTTTTAATCCTCTATGCTATGAGCTGATGGTAACCAGCATGAAGACAAGTTTTGCACAGCAAAGTATTTTCGCAACACCCTCAGCTAACCATATGTGAAGTAAGCCCAATGCAAACACGTTTTTCCAAGTAAAACTCACGAGAAGCTGTTCTAGCTGATTTTACTAACATCTAGAGCTTCAACAAGCAAGCTCTGTAAACTGGCGATCTACTTGGAAAAAAATCAAATGTAGGATCCGCATCAAAGACGCTACAAATTTGCCCACTAAGGCTCATATTCCAGAAGGTGTAATCCACAAACCGCTTAATACTTGAGACCACTGTGCTGTAATGACTAAGGTATTTCAGAAAAGACTAAATGATTTACTGCTACAACAACTTTGACAACAGAAAACCACTGATAAATTAAATAACGGAAATTTTACAATTCAAAACTCTACCTTTGTTATAAATCACTACAGAACAACAAGGTATACACTGTAGGACAGGGCCGTAGCCAAGATGGACACGTGGGCCATTCTAGCGAAATGTCGTCACTTTACGAATGTTTTTTTAAATTCATGAGCAAAGCGAGGATGCCGGTTTTTGATCACCCCAATCAAAATATCTGGCTACACCACTGCCCTGAGTCTTTCTGTAAAGAACAATGAGTCGTCATAGGAACGAGTTGCGCGGGGCCACCAAAAGAGCGGGACCCTAGGCCATGGCCTATTTGGCCTATACGTAGATCCGTCAATGAGCACAGGCACTACTTTACTGAACGCCTCTGAGATTAGTTTGACAACGCTGAACAAAGGAACAATAAGGCGGAGTGTATCACGTTTAAAAACACAATATAATATTAGCAACGCAAGATATGTGCTTTTATAAAGTGTCGACTAAAACGAATATCTCCTTGTTCCATTTTTGGTTTGCACCTTGAATATATGAACGTGAACGATATTTAACGGTGTACAACAAACTCGAACATCATTGCGCTTCTAAAGAAGTTAGGAAATGCTTATAGCGTGGCGTATTCACCACACAAACTAATGGTTCCGAACAGGTTGCATCATTACAGTTGTTGCTGATGCAGACTCACCAGGGTTTTGAGCAGTAGATAATTTGACGGTTTGAGCTCTCAAAAAAGCCGGAACTGCACAGCACTTAACGGCATTTTTGCGTAATCTTGTTTGCAAAGCTTGTGTAAGGTCGTAGTTTGTGAGTCTTCACACTATTGCTATGGTAAACACAATATGAAAAGATGGTCGGAGATGTGTTTGGTTGCCTTCTTTTCCGCCTGTCTTTCCTCATTAAAAGCTAAAAGTGAAATTCTCAGCGACAGAAACTGCAAAACGTAGAGTGGTCTGACATGAATTTAGGTTCCAAAATCACTGACGATTTGACACAGTAGAAATGTGTCTTCACGGTGCTTATACCTGGTAATTAAAATTTGTCAATGAAATGTAATACCAAATATAAAAATAACTTTCTCGCATTCTTTTCCTTTCTGGTTAGTCCGTCGCTTTTCTTCCGTCTGACGCAATCGATAGAGTAGAATATGTTTTGATGAAAGTCGATTGCTCTGTTTCATAGTCTGCTTACTGATAGAAAAACTCGATACCATGTCAGAGCAACTTAATTAGTATTAGCAGGTGCATCCTGCATCACATTGCAACAGTAATTATGCAATCGGCAGTCTGCAGATGCAGCAGCCCTGTGTGTGATCTTTCAGCACCGTTCTCCAGCTGCTCCGTGACATTGATATTGATGAATGTACGGTTGGCTGCCGTTTCGGCTCGATTTTCATCCAACTGCCCCAATTTGAAAAACTCTTGAAGGTTTTGATGTATGAAGCTAAAAGAAAAAAAGTGCATCTTATTCCTATGAATTTGAAAGACAAGTTTATGAATTTATTCCTATGAAAGAATTTCCTATGAATGAATCATCAACTTAAATGCCAAAAGTCAACTATTGTTCAATAAAATAGGCTTCCCATGTCTTTGAAATTGCATTTTCCAACATGCCGCTATGCATCTTGTATCTGCATCTCATTTAATAGCATTTTTCCAACCAGTTCCATTACAGTTTCCCGTTTGCTGGCTTTTTCGTTTTTACCGTGAAAATCTGCGAAAATTTTTGCAACAAACAAATCCAGCTGTAAAGAGTCTGATGTCTTTATATCAGATGTACATCGAAATTTCATTGTGATGCTGTTTTTCTCAGAAATTTCGTCACATTTGCAATGTTTACAACTGTGGCATTCACATTATGGGCAGAAAAAATTTGTGGTCTGCTTATGCGGTTNATTTTTCCAAAGCCTGACTTATAGTGGATGTAACCCTTGGTGNTGGTACNGAGAAAACAAAATCTGAAGAATCCCTCAAGAAATCGCTGCAAGTTTTTACCAACGCAAACCGGATAAAGAAAAAATTTGAAACAAGCCACGGCTAGTTTAGCAATTGATTTTGAGGGTGGCTATTGCAGAAGCATGTACTACCTTGTTCTGCATGAGAGCAAAATTCTCTATTTAAAACACAAGTCTGAAGATTTCACTGAAGCGGAAAACTATAAATTTGAGCTCAATGAGTGATTCTCAAAGCATATCGGCCTCATTAAGCACTTAAAATATTCGGGAAGAACATGCCAGAAAGTGCTGTGTGTTTCTGGTTTCGGGTTGATGATCGTTGCAAGCAGTAATCAATACAGTCAGAAAATATGCATAAGCAACCTTGTGAATCAAGTCTGTAAATTTTCTCCGAATTTCTATGACATAACTGGACTGAGCAATTGGAGGAAACGTCGTGAAGTAGATATTTCGCTAACAAATCGATTAGAATTACCCAGAGCAGTTGAAACAGGTAAAGAGTAAACGGTGCAGAACGTCATTATAAATCTCTGCACGATGGCCTTTCAAAACGAATTAAATGCAACTGATCGATTTGAAGCCGGCTTTGGCTTTTTTTATACAGACTTTTCCATTTTCTTTTTCCTGCAGGTTTTAGAGTTTCGTTACAATTTTTCTAATCAACTTATTTTGCAAAAGCGTTGTCAACTGTCAGAATCAAATAGCAAAATCCTTTCGGCCTTTCAAGCTGTAGCTTTTGTCATGAGCTGCAACCAGTTTTGTGAAACCATTGTGTAAGTTGAAATGAGCCATCGCTGACATGAGATAGATTGGGTTTGACATGAACGTTGTTGGGGATGAATTATTTAAAACTCAGATAATGTGCTGTATAAACATAAAAACACTTTTAGCCGTTTTGATGCACAATGCCGCCGATGTTCTTGTCTAACGCCAGCTTAACACTATTGAGGAATGGAAAGCCGGGCAACGAGGAAGGAAACATCGCATTGATCAATGTGAGTAAATGAACAAGATCTTCGTTTGGCTCGGCGCTACTTTAACTTTAATCAACACTATGGATATGATAGTCTCATCGCATTACGCCAAGTTCAATAGCTGCGAAAAGAAAGATGAAGAGACAGCTCAGTGGATTCATTATGGTTACCAAATGACTTCAGATCAGTAAAATGTCCANCTCAACNTCCGTATTCACTTGGCTATGCATTTGCATCCACTGCTTGCGCTAAATCTCCTATCAACATCTGTCGTTTCTTTTAGAGGTAAACACGCTTAATCCCTTTTGTTTCCTGTGGCGCGAATAATTAACTTGTGTTTAATGCCAAACATGAGTCTCGGGGTTTGCGAGCATTCAAACGTGGTCTTGTGCATGTCACAGTTTTGATACAAACTTTCCAGCAGTTTAAAAAATGAAGGTGTTGCTTGTCGCTACCGACGCGTTTATTTTAAGTCAAACAGAAATATCTGCAAAGCTCCAGTTTTTGCGTTTGGCGCTCTCCATCCCATAAGCTCTTGTTTGCATTACCTAATGGCAGCCCCGGCTCTGATTACTGTGGTTTATAGGCAGTTTTTCAAAACGCTATTTAACGTTACAGTGAGCGGAGAAGTACGTCGGACGCATTAAACTGTCTCTTCGTCAACTACGGAATTTTGCCTTGTGCTAAAATTTAACGTTGTTAATTAAACTCTCCTGCTAATGGCAAAAAGCTGCGCAAACACTCCAATTCTGATTTTTCTTCTGGTTGAAATTGACAGCATTACCTTCGGTCACCAATGGCCCATGTCAGACAGACGGATGAAGACACAAGAAATTGAAAAGACTAGTCTAATGCACTTTTCACATGGAACTAATCGATACTATTGGGAGGCTCAAAGCTTTGAAAGGTCTTGGCGTATAATCTGACTTCAGCGAGAAAACGTGATTGAAGAGACAAATAATCGTAAAAGCGTTATCAACTAAGTATTTGCTTGTTTAGTTTCGCAAAATTCGGGATTCTTGGCATTTATATTTGAGTTGAATTGTTTCACTGCACCATGAGCAGGCCGTGAAAAGAGTGTTGTCCAGTGAATGGATAAGATTGGTGTGATCGTTCGTAGTTAAAAGTTAATAGGATTTTAACAGCAGCACAGACTTGTTATTGGATGACATAAAGTGTCTTTTTATCATGGGTTGTAAAGTACAGTGTGCAGCAATACTACTCTTGTTTACTGAAACACTGTTTTGTTTTTGTTACAAACATCTAGATCTAGACCCTAGACCTAGGGTTTGTCGAAGAAGACAGCGAATAAAATCAGGCACGATTTAAGTAGGTTGAGCATACATAATTGCTTTCTTCTGAACCAAAGTTGCTGATTATTTTTTAGGTTTTCTGCCTTTTTTGGTATAGGCTATGCTTGATGAAGTGAAAGAAAAGCTGTATTTTCAATCGATGTTCTTTATGAAACTATTTTACTTATTGAAATTATACAATAGTAACCAGATTCGTTAGGTCAGATGTCTTGGTATGTCATGGTTAGTTCAAGCCGATGTTCTTATTTCTGGGCATGGTGGCCCAATCAGCCGTACCACGGCTACTCACATTGCAGTCCCAATCCTGGCCTTCCGAGTGTTGAAGCTGGAACTCAGGCTCAAGGATGAGATAAATAATGTCATTTAACCTGCGTATAATACCCAGGTTTTTCAAAATCGTGGGTAAGAGCAAAGAGAGTAGTTTTTGCAATTAGAAAAACACCGTTACAGATGTTCTGCAGGATAGCACTACACTCCCTCATACGAGAAAGAGTTGCTTACGTAAGCGCATGCGATAGTCTCTCATTTTTAGAATATTTTTTCTTATGCGTCTGAGCAGGATATGCTTGCCCGCTCGTGCATGAACTCACTTGCAGTGCAGTTGCAAGGTAATGGCATATCATGACTTTTTTGAACGTAGAAAAGAAAATGGAAGTTGTTGGATCTCTGACTGACATAATGTCACATCTAAACGATCGCAATGTCAAATTTCAAGGGGAAAAGCCACGATCTACGCTTAATCTATGCCTGGAGTTCAGCAGTTCGATCTTTCCAGAAATAATTGGATCTCTTTAAACGCGACATTTGAAACCAACTTATCCATTTTCCAAGAGTTTTGGAGCAACGTAAGGGTGAAATGGATACTAAGTCTATTCAATTTTTTATGAAGGTTGTCAATTACTTTGAGGTTCGGTTAGTAGATAACTTTACACTGTGGGAATCAGTCGCTGCTGTTAATTCGAAGCTCCTGTTTAGGGACAGACATTACAGAGTTCTTAGCCGGAGCAAAATGTACATGCAAATGATTAAACGCTGCAAAAATCGAACAGGAACTAATTCACTTCCAAGAGAGTGTAGCACTGAAGGAAATACTCGGTGACTGTACACAAAAAAAAATTTGGTCAAAGAGAGGACTAGTTTTCCTCCGCTTTACAGATCAGCAGTGCGATTTCACCACTACGTCCGGGTCACCTTGCTGGTCCCAATCTGTTTTTTCAACTATGGACTGTGTAAGGAACGGGCTTCTCTACTGTAAGGCCAATGAACAGGCCCACCACTGTCTTTGACATTTTGTTACTTTCCTAGAACCAAGATGTTTGGAATGCCAAGAAATAAGACATGCATTTTCTCCCAAAAAAGAAGCACAACAATAAACAGAAAATATATCTTACTTTTTAATTCGTTATTTAAAGTGGGAAATCAAGGTTTTTGTACATTTTACCTAAAGAAAATTCATATGGGTCCGATACAGCAGCCAGATTTCTGTTGGTAGTTTCATTTCATGGTTGCATGTGAACTTAGTTTACCGCACCTCAGCAAATATTGTACTTGTCTAACTGGATCTTTACCAATGTAACCCCGAGCTAGACTGGCATCCACTGTTTTATTTGTATTATTTGCTTTTGGGTGACGGCAGCTGGCAGCATGCCGATCCCTGAAAATTGTTTCTTGGCTAGGGCGGTAGAGGTGAACGCTCTCACGTGATATGTATTACTGTGATTGATTTGGTTGACGTGAATCGATCACAAAACTGAGCGATTTAGAAGCATTTTAAAAATAGCACTGCTGGAAGAAATAGATGGAAAAGAGACGTCAGAAAACAGGCACAAACTTTTCTTGTTGCCGTATCTGATTGGGTTGCTTTATAAGCACATCCAATACAGGTAGGTTTAAGTTCATTTTGTTGCGATTTGCAAATCTGGTGTATGAAGAGCAAAAGGTTACGAACAATGTTCGAAAACATTCCTGAACACTCACTTTTGCGCTGCGTCTAGCCTCAAAACCATTATATTTCTTGACAACAAAGTGCCAAAAGAAATGGCAAATATCAGATCCAAAACAAGTGAACAAAACTTGGAAAAAAATAGCATAAAACACTTACATGAGAAACGTAGAATTTTTTGTTGGATACGCACTAAAATTTTAAAGTTAGAGTGGTATGCAGTGATAAGGACGGTGATGTCTTTTAGAATTTGCTCTCATAAAAATGAAGTAACGGTGATGTCTTTTAGAATTTGCTCTCATAAAAATGAAGAAAATTGTGTTGGGTTCTGCGTCCCATCCTTTGGAATAATGGCCACACCCACTGAACATGGATCACAAGGCAAGAAGGTTTTTACAAGCTCTCAGTTTAAGAATGACACTTTTAGCAACTTGAAAGTTTTGCAATCTGATCAAGAAACAACAACTTTAATGAAACGAATGAAATAAAAAGCATACATTTTTGTCTGCGAATACTATAGTGCAGGGATCACCAAACGTTTTTGTCCGGGGGCCACGTAACCTTTTACACAACAATTCGAAGGCCGAACATCTTACATAATGTGGTTGTTTCGGTATGTGTTACATTCTATCAAATCAACAAGTTTTGTGTAGTTTTATTAATGTTTTATTATTGACGAAATGTCTTTGCGTCCGGATGAAAATGCCTTCGCGGGCCGGATATGGCCCGCGGGCCGTAGTTTGGCAACCCCTGCTATCGTGCAAGAATAGACAAGACGCTGATGTGCTGATCGGTTTTGAAAGCATACCAAGATGGTGATAAAACGATTTTTCCTCTGAAAAACACGAACGAAGGTAAAGAAATGCTTCCGTTGTGATAGCATGTTGTGTCCATCAGAAACACGAGTTGTGTTAGAAACGTTTAAGCTGAAAATCAAACATTTCGCTCTTCCTCATACGAGACAGTTCACTGTAGTCTGAATGTGGGCTTTCGTTTCACCTGGAAAAATAGTGTTTAGCTTAGTCTTATGTCAGATCAAGGATTCGTAAAAGTAACGAGTAAGATAAGACAGCTAAGCCTTTTCAATGCAGGGACGCCGATCACTCACTTAAACCTTCAGCACTGATCTTTCAAAATCAAGAGAAAAAAACAAGTGATGCAATTTGTTTCGAAAACTGGCGCAAATAATTCCGCATTTTCTAGGGAAATTCGAGAAAAGAAACAATGCCAAAACCCTATTAGCTGAAAAAACACACTGAAAAATAGCGCTTACCTTCCCCTTCACTGACGGTCAATGATCGATAAATATTTTAGCGGTCGGGTGTTTTGCGACAGGTTCTTGATATACTTCAAGATACACGTCAGAAGCGACGAGTTTCAATTAAAATTAATGTCGGACATTTTTGACTTATGCCTGTGCGTTCACTAACAATCCTGTTTTCAAAACATCTTTTGAAAGTATTATCTATTGAATCATGGGCGTCGGAAGGGGGGACAGGGAGGGTTGACCCCACATGGATTTTGAAATTTGCAGCAAAAAAGGTTGTTTTCTTGGTTTCGAGGGCAAGCATCAAATTTCACCACTTTTGCCCCCCCTGGAAAAAATTAGGAAAAATCCCCAAGTGGCCCTCCCTGGAAAAAATCCTTCCGACGTCCATGTGTTGATTCACATGCCATGTAACGTTGCAGTGTTTGCAGCAAAAACGCAAATATCAAAATTTTAGTGGATATTTTACTCATTTTTAAACCTCAGTTGGGGTAACAGTAAAACTTGTAAATTTTACAAATACTCAGCAGAATGAAAAACGTAAAAGTCAGTGATTCTAATGAAAGCATGCTAGATGCTTCAGAACAACTGTTTTCATTGTCAGCAAAATTGAACACAAAATGAAGCGCAAAACGTCAAATGCTGAACAACGCGGGAGGCAGCATACACTGAAAAGCATCTCGCACCGCCATTAGTTGGCCTTGCTATCTTCAAATAAATTTTTGTAGCCTTTTCATCATTGCACGATTTTGAAACAAAAGCCAACTGGAAACACAGTGAAGCTTTAAATTTTTGCCAAGTCATGAACTGGAAACATTTACGGCTAACAGATCCCATGAGTTGCACATTGTATATTATAAGATAAACATGCAATTAAAATTAAATTCGAACCAAATATCCAATTAAAATTCAAACCAAATTTCATGATCCACTTTTTTGATCGAATCAAAAGACTCCTTTAAGAGGTAGGTCATACGAAAAGCAATTAGCTGAGCGGATTTCTTGAGAAACACAAAGACTGAACGTCCTGGGAGATTTTTTTCAAGAACGGGCAGCTGGCGTGTAGTTACAGTTATTCTTTCATCAACTCTTCAAAAGTTCAATGTGCATTTGCTTCACCCTTTTCACAAAAATAACCATCTTTTCATCAATGTGTGTGTTGTTCTTGGTCCATTCAACCAAGAAGAATAAAACGGCATTACCATGCTTCAGTTCTGTTTTCTTAAACTCGCTTTTGTACTCCTTTCGTAGTGTCACTTATGGTCTGCGGCCGCCCGTCTCCGCTTGCTTGCGCCGCGAGTCACGCGGCTACTTTCGCAGTGGGCAGGCCGCAAGTACCGTTTTTCAAAACTTCGATATGACCGACCGGCGATCGGGAATCGAAGCCAGCAAATCAGCTTTGGTGGTGTGTGCTCAACCAATAGTACAATTTAGCCGGTGCATTAGTATATTTGAAATCTTAATCATCTTTTACAGGATCGATAAGCAGAATTTTTTATAGGAAATCGATTTCACGTAAAGTTACACATCCTCATTCCTTATTTAAATCGAACTTTTATAGGTTCGTTTCTGCATTCATTTCTGTATATACCAGGTCTGTTCACAGTTTTCTGGGCACCTTGTAATCGGTGCTCATCAAAATGTTCACGTTTGGTTTCGCACCGCATTAGTTCAATTGGTCGCTGTAACCTTGGGAAACCAAAGCATTTGGCAGCTATTTACACGGCGTCACTTGAAGGTGTACTCACAGCAATACCACGCATGAGCAGTGCAGTGTATAGTAAACGGAAATTTTGTGCTCCTAGTGTTGTTTCAGGAAGTGGATCGCAGATCTCCCAAACACACAAGAAAAGATAACTGCAGGGTAAGTTGCAAAAACTGAACTTACCCGACAACCTGACGTGAAAGAATGTGAAATACTGTGTAGTTACCTGCCCTGTAGGTCGACATGTTCAAAACGTCCTCTCAAAGCGGACAGCTTTAGTTAAACAATGAGGTATATAGTGGTTTCAAATAATAAGATCATTTTTGGTTTGTTAAGTCGACTAATTACAGTTAAGTAAGCAAATGTTGATTTGCGCAAAGTTGGCGATTGATTGTCGCCTTCGGAAACTGCATTAGCCTTTCAATCTATCTGCAATCGTTAGTCGTTTGTGTGGTCGGTTGTTTGCCGGTGTCTCGGTAATCTACACAGCCGTTGTTCTGATGAAACGTTTTGTTTACAAAGACACATGCCTGATGCGATGACTCGAGTAAAATTGGCGTCAGCTGGAGGTATGAAAAAACAACAGCTGGGTTTACTTATCACGATCCTTAAGTCTTTTTGGCTTGCTGACAACGACTTTCTGCAGTATTTGCTAGTTTAAGCTCAAATTCTTTGAAGGGGGTGACTGCACTTGCACTCATCAACCATTCTCTCCGAGGATGATGTTTTGTCTAGAGTGGGCGGGTTCGGCACGCGAGCCACATGAGGCACGCCAAACAATTTCTATTTGAAAGCCTTCTGTTCTTGACTGATTGACCTTTGGTGAGTTTTAGCCAAGCGAGAGAATGCGTAACTACGAGACATTTAATTATTTTCATCAGGAAGCTGACAATCGTTTCGATGAATAACATTTAGAGTGTTATCGGAAATCGTCAAGTGTTGCTAGCGTCACTATTGATTTATAATGAAGACGCAGTTTGTCGTTTATGAGTGCCGAAGTCATGCAAATACCATAACCATTATCAAATTAACCATCGCGTCAGGCAGTGGTCGTAGGTCCACAGCGACATTAGATTAGGTAGCTGCAGTTGCTTTATATCTTTAGTTTCGATTCTAAGAATATGTCACGAGCAAACATACCGCGCGTAGAAATTTGTCGTTATACTCATATGCCAACACGTAATGCAAGTATCAACTGGCAGATGGACGCATGAGTAACCAACAAGAAAGCTACTGATTTAGAGTGACAGCTTCGAAGACTTCGTCAATCGTAGTTCTTCCTCCATCGTGAGTGAACTTGGCGCAGCAAGCGTAGGTTGGAAATGCGCGAGTTTTGTTACGTAGCTGAAGACGACGAGACAGGTTGTTGAGTGATACTTATTTCTTACAAGTGTGGCAAACAGCAGGTCTAAGCACCGAAGGCTGGGATAATCTCTTACACTCTGTGGTTAACAGGTGTACAACGCAGCATTTTAGAGGCATTAGTTTAGGATACAGACAATCGTTTGAAGCAAACACATGTTTAATTGTTGTCCGGGTCAGCATAAATGCACTACTATGCAACAAAGAAAAATAAAAAATAAATAATTTAACAGCAGTCGACTACGCTTTAGTAGTACCCTGCACTCTTGCAGCATATTAGGAACACAGAACGGCGATTTTTCTTACCTGTAAATTTCTTCTTTCATCCAGCTTTGAGCCACAAAGTATCAGACAAATGTTTTGCGCCCTCAGCAATTCGAATCGCATTTCTCTCAATTCGTATTTTTGGATGTACGGATAAAAATGACATGGGTAATGCGTTTTGTTGATCGAACAAATGTAGTAATAATCTCTTGAACGTATTGAGAAGATAATTGAAGGTCAGTCTATGGCAGGCAGTTATACTGCCCGATATCTCAGCGGAAAACTGTTCATTAGTGTATATCAGTATAACTTTCAGTGGACAGTGCCGAACAAAATTGTTAAAAGTTTTGCTTGAAAGGTTCTTGAGGCCATATGTGCTGAACATTTCCTTATAAGTCCTCCAAAAAGCGTTTGAATTCTGGTATAGTTAGCAGCTATTTGTTATCAGGAACTTGTGAGGTAGCTAAAGTTACCACAGCACTGACGAGCAAACAGTGTATTGCCACGTTTTGTGTAAAAGGATTGAAAATAAAATCACCAGTGGCTAAATTTTCCATTGCACAAACTAGCATGAACGTTCCGTTTCATGAAAAGACTTTACCAGAGTAGCCTACCTTTCTGATGTTGATAAACTGCGTTGGACAACATTCTTTGAAACATTTTTGAATATTTGACAATCTATGTGTATTTCGAACATTGCTGAAAGTGAGGCGATCATCTCAAACAAGTAATGAAATGAGCTAGAGTTGAAAGTTCTTTTCTCTCTCACTGCCGAAATGCGACATGGTGAGGGCGGCAAACCGACCTTTATATGTAGGCAAGTTGAAACGGTGTAAATGCCTGGTCGTCGCAAAAGCGTTTGGTCTGTTCCATTGCGAGATGCGAGAGTTGCTCAACTTCCATTTCAATGAAGAAGTCCTATGCACATTTATGCAGCATTGCACGTTATCCGTTTGCCCGGTTTTCAAGCAGAGTGTTTACATATCGAAGTTCGTTTTGTTTCAGTTCACTCTTGGCTGTTTTAATTTCGGCTTGATGACGACAACCTACAAAAGTATGAAGATGTGCATGCTTGAAAAATTTGTAAAGTGTCTTTATTGGCTGTTGAATCAAATTTTAAAAAAATGGTAAAATCTGTCCTAAAAATGATCCTAGTAGACCACACAGACGAATTTCTTGCTATTTCTGCAAGCTTTGATCTTACTTTTGTCAACACTGGGTGTCGTTCGCGCCACATCGCACTTACTCAAGAATATTGTTTTTCACAAAAAAAACAATTCTTTTGCCGCTGGCCAAACGCAACATTTTTTTCAATTTGTGTAATTTTTACACCATACTCGAAACACGGGAATTTTACCAATTGATTTTGCAACGTCCGCAGCTATGTATATGAGTATCTTTGAAAAGCCTCAGGAGCAATTTTTGTCTTCTGCGGCCCTTTTCCAGTCAAGCGTTGCTGTTTGGTCATCACTGCAAAGCGCCTTAGCGTTAGTGCTAGGTTCAGTGCACATGCCATTTAGCTTGATTGATTTGGAATGTTAAGCAAACAAAAACAGTTGAGGCCACTGAGCAACGAGGTTCGCGAATTTGTTGGCAAGCTTTCCGGACGTTGTTGATACCAGTTGAACTTTTTCTATTGGAGGTGAATGTTGTGGTGGGTTTATTACGCGCACCAAATCAATTCGGTGTCATTTGACCACCTTAAACCTTTTTTGGAGTTGGGATACTCGGAAAATCTTGCTGAANATATCAAGGGGTCCTTGCTTGGCATGTTACTTTCCACAACACAGTTTGAGAATATCAAATTTACTTGTATTTTNTTGAGCGGTTTCTGTTTTGGCTATGAGTCTACATCTTGCACATTACATCAAAATATTTGATTTACAAAATTCTCCCACTCAGTGGTTTTCAGCCTTATTTTGCACAATCGCCCCCTACAGGAACTTTTCTTGAAAATCGCCCCTTACTTATAATTTTGCGTTGTCTGAAAATATTAGTTTGTTTTGAAAATAATTTCGGTGCTGATGAAATATAAACGGGCTATCTAGTTAGCACAAAACAAAACGAACAAACAAAACGAATGCAAATGCGTTTGCAGAATAAATGTTATTCATTTCCAATGAAACAGCTGGTTCCAACTCATGCGAACTTTGCGATGGTGTTTATCTGCAAGCTTTTTCAAAGCAGGTTGCAAGTTGGTCAGTTTAAGTCGAATGGCGTTTTCCTGGTCTTGTTCACGTCAAGACGATTGCGGTATTTATAAACGCATGTGCAGTAGTTGGCTGAAACCTTGCTCAGGAAAATATGTGGTGGGAAACGCCAGTTGTAATAGCTTCACTTTTCCACAAAGTTCTGAAAAACGCTCACTGCACTTAATCCAAAATTTGATCGTTCGTGTGAATGAAATATAGCACAGGTTTCATCGTCGCTTTGGATGTGGATGAGACGTTTCTTATTGGTGGAATCGCATTCGCATGCTAGTTAGCTGGCAAAAAGGTATTTCACCCAGAAACTTTCTACACAATGTAACTTTGGGCTTGATCACCACAAAAGAATGACTCCACAGCAAATGTCAAACAACAGGCTTAGCCGATATTGAGTGTTCGGGCTTACTCGGAGGTCTACGTTACTCCTTCCCTAGCCTACTGTTCTCTTATACTCCGTCACAAGTCAGACGAGCACAGTACATCTAGCACACTGCAGCAAAACACTCGAACTGACTGAAAAACACGATAAGCACGTTTTACAACTTACGTCTAGCTGTTACTAGTTTTACCAGCCATTAAAATTGCTGCGTAATCGTCTAGCAACAGTCATTTTTCCAGTATTATTATAACAGAGCACACTTCAGCAGGGTTGCCAGGTAGTCATAAGGAAAAAAGGCCAGATCAACCCTTGAAAAAAAACAAATAGCACCGAAAAAAGCTAAATACAAGATAAATACACAACGGCACCTTTAAAACACCCAAACGCGCTTTTAAAAGGCAATATCCTCATATTTTCACATAAAAAGAATAAAGCTCACTCCATTAAAAAACTTCTCGAAATTTTTAGTTTTGCTGAAGAGTAACCTGAAAATGCAAACCTGAAAGTATGAAATGACATAAACAAAAATTTTAATTCTTCTGCAGAGTTTCCAATAAAAATTTATCATTCTGTATCCAGAAACAGTGTCTAGAAATCTGGCAGTGCTCAGAAATCTTCCAAAACCATCTTTAAATCTGATAAATCGACATAAAAATCTATTTCTTCAAAAAGGCCACAAAAAATAAAAATAAAATGAAAATAAACCAAGTGAGTTGAAAAAAGGCCAAAAATTACAAATGTGGCCTCAAAAAAGTCAAAGTGGCAACTCTGCACTTCAGTAGGCCTAGGCCTACATTGTTCTACTCAATGTACTAACCATATATATAAAACACGTGATAAAGGTACACGAAAAGCGCAAGTGCTAAATAGCCTCATAATGAAAATCACGGCCAATGAGAACGATACAAATGACATATTGCAAACGTTTCGATAACTCCTGTTATCATCATCAGTGCATTGCAAATTGATTATCTAGCACTTTCGCTTTTCGTGTACCTTTATCACAGATATTGCAATGCACTGATGATGATAACAGGAGTTATCGAAACGTTTTCAATATGTCGTTTGTATCGTTCTCATTGGCCGTGATTTTCATTATAACGTGATAAAGGAATATCATATTTTTGTCTACCAAACAATGGTTTGGCGATGCTCTACCGAAGGCCATGAAGACTTGTTTCAAAGCAATTTTGCTAATAATAACATGTACGGTTGAAGGGATTTATGACAGTTCACGACGACAATTCACTAAGCTACACTTGACGGCAACTTGCAATCAATATTCGCTATCGCCGCGACAGTTGATGCGATGATTTAGTGGCAGCAATGTTATGATTGTTTTGTTGGGCCAGTTTTACAATCTTCAAAAAATTTGAAGTTTTCCTCTTGAAAAATGGAGTTTGACCAAGTGGGTATTTTCCGATAGATATGTCAATATTGGTCGCTTTCAACCAATATCAGTATAATAGAACTAATTATCGCATTCTACACGAAAAACGTCTAAAACCCCGCGTGCTGGTGTATACAGGTTAGCAAATGTGATTGCTTGATGTCTTTTTTGTGACGTTGATCATGCAACGATTGTGTTAAGCAGCATAATAAACTACTCAACTCACTGCAACAGTTTCTCTACTGTTTTATCTTATTTTGAACATTAGACTCAACAAAATACCTGCACATTCATAATCTTCGTGAGAACCGTAATGCTTGAATTCCAACCAGTGACTATTTCAGTCTTGGACAATTGGTGCAGTGAAGCGTTACACAGGACGATGCTAGCTTGATTGTTGCGTCACCAGTCCGATATCATGTGTTCTATAACCTTTGTTAAGAACCATGGAGTCAAAAGTGCATCAAATGCTTTGATTCCAAAGTAACAAATATTGTTTTTTTTGTAATCAATTCAAAGTTTTAGTATGTTTTAACCTGAAGAAATCGTTCCCCTGAACACTAAAATCACCCCTCAAATCTCGTAAATCACCAAATCTTCCCCACAACGCATGAAATCGCCCCCTGGGGGGATTTCGCCCACGTTAAACACCACTGTTCTAAATCAAGAGCTTTGTTTTTTCTTTATAGCATGGTTTTCAAAGAATGTATTTCGCTTTATGAAAGAAGTCCCGCCTAGTTTACAGTTGATTCATAGCAAGGCTAGTAGACGGTAGACCCAATGCATAAAAATATCTTGATAACGATTGTTAAATAAACAATTTATTTTCCAGGACAAAGTAAGCAGACTTGGTTTCCTTCATCCGACGATATCGGAGGCGCTTTTCGTTTGGGTGCGTATTCGTACGAAACTGACGTGAACACTGTTGCTGGTTACGACCGTAGAAGAGAAAACTGCAGGCTTCTTTGAATGTGCAATGCTATCAGAGCTTGTTCAACGTTTTGACTAGCATCGTGCCTTGATTTGCGTTGCTGATTGGAAAAAATAAATGCTGCGAAAAATCGATGAAGGGATAAGAACCTCGGTCATGCGCTTACAAGAAGTCATCAATCGACTTTTGTGGATGAAAGAGAGTATGTGCTGCAGTCGTCAGCCTTTTCACGAGCTGTGGTTGGCTAATACTCGCAAGCTTTGGAACGCGCACCGGACAATCTTTCGCCGCCTGTTTTGAACCTTGGAGGTTTCCGCATCGCCTGCCTTTTCTGAAACCTATAATTGCGCGCATAATTTACTTGTGTGCCCGGGTAGGCAACAGCGCAAATCTGTTGTTTACTAAATCCACAAGTTTCACTCAAATGGAGATCAATCGTCGAGTAAAATTTCTGAAACACATCAGATACGAAGCCAAATGACAAATTACGAGCTTAACGCTTGACTAGTTTGTAAATCAAAATGAGCAACTACAACAGTACCTGCAATATCAGCTTTAAGTACCACACAGCAACTGAGCACTTATGTGCTGTTTCAGATTGGTAGCAGTTATAATAAAGCATAATGAATTT
>JGI24159J19872_10003283_pt1 | contig 20025 bp, 12 predicted proteins | sample Ectturendosymbi4_FD_19872 | JGI IMG/M metagenome (IMG submission 19872) | reverse complement strand
GTAGGTCTTCGGCAGCATTTCTGCTGCCGCGCCCTGAGAAGGGCGTTTGATGACCCACCCCATGCCGAACACATCCAGTACGGGTAGCAGCGGGTGCCAATCCAGAACACTACTGAGAGTCTTAAAAAATCAGGTCCTCTAAATCAATCTTGATGTTTGGTGTTCTAAAACAACGTAATTAGCTTCAGAGCAAACCTTAATTTCTTGTGATGCTAGCATCGAGTTTGATTCTCCTGTGAAAACATTGTTTGAAGACACGATGCAGCACTATGCATGATATAGAAATGTTCGTAGAGGCTGTTTCCTGAAAAAGAACGCAACGTTTGTTGACTCCAGAACCAAATGTCATAATATGTTACAATGATACCACCAAGCTTGGGTGTGATTACGTTTGATTCAGATCAAATACAAATATATTGTTTTTATTATTTCTGAGGTGAAAAATATCTTTTTTAAAATGCCTAATTCAGCTGACTCACTTCTCTGTTTTCAGAAAAAAAATGACAGTTCAAATCTTTAAACCCCAGGAATCCGGCAAGACCTCTCTCTTGAAAAATTCAAATAGAGAGGTATCAGTGGTATTGGTGTCATACTGTAATTATGAAAATCCCGATTGCCTTCATGATTCCAGTTTGAATGTTAAGAAAATCACGCAGTAAACACTTAGACTGTCACATATTTGTCAAAACAATTACATAAAGCATGGATGAAATGCTAAAAGAATATCTCATCACAATGCTTCTGCTTCGAGCAAAACACTCTTTATCAAACTCAAACTGGCATTGTTGCAACGGCAGCAATAGTTTCTTCGTGATTATAGTTTGCATGGAGAATTTCATGAGTTCGTACGTTCAAATCAAAATAAATCTAAGCTATAAGCTGTAAACCATAACGAAAATATAGTTTAAATTTTCCTGCTTTTCTACATCTGGCAACAAAATTCGACATAACCAAACGTTTGCAAGAACAATTAAATTAGAACCTTTTGCTTATTTTTAAGTATGTAGGGACATAGCAATTGGCTAAATGTGATGCGAATTTTTTCTGGGAATATATTTACAGTCGTTCGATATATTTCCAAATCACATTTATTACCAAAGACGCAACCAGATAGTCATAAAATTTAACGAAGTTGATGAAGGTTTGCTTTCGCGATGGATTAGTGGAAAAAATCCTTTTCTGTAAAAACCTTCCATCAAATTGTGAAGAAAGTTTGTATGGAAAGCAGGTTTAGAAAAGGAACAACTTACTCGGTTCAGTAGCGAATTTCTTTTGACTATATCAATTTTTTTTTGGTAAAATTATTTATTTAACAGCAGCAATTCAATCACTACTTGTGTTGCTGAAAACATGTGTTTTGAGCAGCTTTTCTGCAGTTTCTGCAAACTGCATGCAAATATGACGTTTCACTTAAACTTTTGAAGACATGAAGCTGAAGTTGTAGCTATTTTTAACTTAAAACGGTCTAAAGCTTACAGCAGCAGCGAGCAAGTGTAGTATGTCCCAACAAGGAAAAACTCTCCTCTCCTCTTTAATGCTAACTCTATTTGGTCCGATCAAGGAAGAAAAATTTTGCATAGCAAAACATTAATTGCATAGTAACTTAGCACGTACGCACTGACTAAAACAAACAAATTTCTGTCTAAAAAGAAACGCACAGGTGTTTTTGCAGAAGTGTATCGACACAGCTACTAGTTGAGTCTAATGAACACAATGCGACTGGTTCAGCTCAGTGAGCAAACTGCGGGAGTGAAAGTTAAGCCAAGAATAAACCCAATATCACAAAATAAAGCACTGCTTAGACCGCAATAGCCTCTGACAAATCAAGCAAATCAAGAAGCAACTATTGATGATAAAGTGGCCATTGTTGGGATCAAAAAAACAGGAAGCTTCGTTAGTTAAGTTGCAAAACTTTAAAATAACTGCTATGCCAAAAGCAATGCATGTGGAATCAAAGAAAAATCTGCAATAACGTTTGATATCTAACAAAACTTGCAGAAACGTTTTTGAATAAACAAAAAACGACCAAAAAACAACCATTACCTTTTCAAGCCAGAATCACATGTCCATATTTTGCCTGTTATCTGCTTTTTTCGGGCCAAACAGGTGACAAACCAAGACAAGAGTGGCGACCTCGAAGAAACAGGACTTACCGTGTTAAACTTGAACCTATGTTCAACATAATTATAAAAATGAAATCAAACGCCATACAAAGAAAGCTAACAAAAATGTAACATGCGTTTTAGCCTTGAGGTTGTACACAGGAGTCTTTAATTCTCTTCCAAATAAAAAGGACCAAGCAAGAGAAATCAAAGTTCCATTGCAATGCTTACTGATCACTACGATCTGTGAGGAACTGCAGTCTGTGAAGAACTGTAGACTGTGAAGAAGTGCAGATAACCATCTCAAAGCGGTCTACGTGGCTTGGGCCTTGTCACTTATACCAGCTCGTAGGTGGAAAACATCGTGCTTTACCTGTTGGAAAAAAACAGGTGACATCAACCAGAATTTGTTACAAAATGAGAACGTTTTCATAAGCCAAAATATTAGTGCAAGATATATCAATTTGCAGTAAATCGCTTGCATTTGCACCAGCTCATCTGGAATAACTGTTATTTTCAACAGCTACATCGAATTTAGATTGCATCTACAGCAAACAAAATGAAACTAAAAAAACTGCTCAGTTGTGGAACACAATCAAGGTTTTTCTGCTTATGCAGTACCTAACAATTTTCTCTCTGGTACTGTAAAACTAGAATTCTCTGTTAAAATATCCAGCCAGAAACCTATGCATTGGCGCTATTGTGTGAAAAGTAAAACTGTTTGTTTTACTTTAATTAGCTACAGTTATATTGAAAAGCGAATATCAAGCGCCGGTGAAGTTGAAATTTACCTCTAAAAATGTGTTATGTGAGGTGGCCGTTTGGCAGGTATCCGACGGAAGTTGTCTATTGACAAAGATACGTAGCCTATATCCTACCGCAATTGTCGCACTGTCTGAACTACAAACGCCTTTCGATATTGGCAATGTACTTCAGCTTCATCAATCTTCGGACAAACTGCTCCACCAAGCGATACAAGTATTTCTTCTTTTGGAGAACGGCCATTTTTAGATGTGATCCATCCTAAACCGATTTTCATTATTGTGCCGGTATATTACTGTTATGCTTGAATCCATATTTCGTTGAAACCCTACTTCCTTTTTCATTTTGATTCTTATCTGTTGAACACAAGTTATACAACATCATACCGTGAACTAATCGCGTACAGTAGACATACCTTGTATAATCTTTTGCTTCTTATGTTTTGTATTAACAGTATTTATTTGATGACCACTCGTGATAGATAAAATAATCCAAAAATTAAATCAACTTTTGTCATATGGCATGAATATTTTCTTAGTATAATTTCATTGAAAACAACTCTTGCAGGATTATTGTGAAATTTTGTACGGATTTCGTATACAACTGTTTTATCATATCTAGGCTGCAATGCTTTTCCTACTAGAGATGAAAAACTCAAACTGCCATAACTTTCTGCTTTGCTTGATCTGCACAATTGGGGCGAAGAATGCGATGGCTTATTAAAGTGAATCAAAGCAGTCTCAACATGCAGGTGAAACAAGTAATGATTTCATAAATTAACACAACAAACATAAAACCATAATAGATAAGTAGAGAGTGCATCAAGCAGTTCTAATCATTCAGGAAGAGGGTTGTGACGGTGAAATCGAAGGGAAGACGGTATTCCTTGACAGAGAGAAAAGCGCGAAAGGGTACAACTTTATTGAATAGAATGCTTGCTACTAAAACCTTTAAGTCTGCTGTAAGCTTTTGCGGACTCAGCCGACTGGGCTCTGCTTTCATTTTTTCGCGATGATTCAAACTTGCACATATCTGTATTCAAGTGACTACTCTCCACACAAGTGAAGAGCTCAAATAAATCAGCAAATTTTCTTTTTGTTTTTTTTTTAGTTTTAACGAGTAATCGCTTTCACGTAACACTACGCATCGTCATTCCTACAACCTTATTCAAAAAGAATCGATTTGAATAATACCATTTATAAGAATAAGATTGCAACCATTCTTGCGTAGTGTGACGATGCGTAGTATTATGTAAAAACGATTTCCTATTGAAACTTTGCTGATTGGTTCAATCTCTTCGCCTGTGTGGAGAGTAGTTACTTAGAATTTTTGCAGTTTAAAACTTTGAAGCAAAATGTTAAAAACACCTTCAATCATAAATACAAGCCACAATCAAATGAAAATTTCTAAGGAAAATATCTATGAAGAAAGGTATAAAACAAAACCTGAACTGAAGCAATTCGAAAACAATTTTTCAACGACAAAGAAATCGAATTGAACCTCTAATTCTACAACGGACAGGAAGGTATCCAACAGTTATGTATTAAGCAAAAATAGCAATAGTTTTGACTGAAACTTCATTCATAGAGGACTTGATTTCTTCCACTTTGTCAAGGATTGGCCCAAAAACCAAGGCATCATTTGTAACTGTCCACAAAAGTGTTGAAATATGCGTTGCAACAAGAATATTTGAAATCGAAGGGACTGTGGTGTTTGAAGTTTTGAGAAATTTTCCTCCCAAAAAATTAATATTCTGATTCAAAGATCTTCACAATAACATCTTTTGTCTCTTTCATGAAAAGTACCCAGTGGGGCGGATAAAACGGGATTGCATGCTTTATGATTCAGTGAAAAGTTGAACAACCCTGTGGCAATGGTTGAAGTCATCTGAACAAACTTTATATTAAGCTGTAATCTTTAATTTTATATGTTCACCGTGCAGCTGTTGCAATTCCTGGCATCTTCAAAATGCCCTAGTTTTTTCACCCGCTGCCTGCATCCAGATATTTAGAAGCACAAATTTAGCATAAACGATAAACTAAACTGCAAAATTTATTTCGGGAATCTTTAGCCACTTACTGGAGCTCAGCACTTGCTTTAGCATGTCCAGGACGTTTGCTAAACATTTTCGATAGTGGTAAAAAGCGCATAATTTAGAAAACCTGGAAGCAAAACAGCTTCGGGCAAACAGTACATGCCCTTTATCCATTGTGTCAAAGGCACACCTGAGGCCAAGCCATTATTTGCAGTTGTGAGCAAGAGCGTTAAGGCATGCATGACGAAAAAGAAAATTTCAAATGGCATAAACAAGTGCTTACAGTTTGCTCACATTTTTTTCCACAAAATGAGCATTATGTTTCGAAAGAACATTTAGGCAACAATCTTGTTTGCTCTGCTTGTGAAAAGTATTCCATTGCTTTTTATAACGTAGGGCAGGGGCGAATCCAGGGGGACGATTGGGGCGATCGCCCCCCCTAAAATCCAAAAAAGTTAACTACACTCACCATGATCTTTCACAATTCAGTAAACAGCATTTACAATATGAGGCCATTTTGTCGTCCGTTGTTTCATCACAGCGGTGTTGTGAAGTATAGTTCATCTCTCTTACAGTAGCTAAGCCGTTATGAGACTTGACTTCCAAGCATTACTGAAATCGTCCCCCTCCCTAACCTTACTGGCTGGATCCGCTCCTCCTTACCTAGGGTTATATGTGTTGCGACTGAGCAATAAAGCAGAGTTTGCAGTCTTGCACATATGCTCAGCATAATTAACAGTGCTTGTCTTATTTCAAACAAGTGTCTTTAATTAACACACCGTTCAGTTTAGTTATACATGCTTTTGTACTGCTTTCGGAGTGTTACGAGCGGTCTGCGGCGCCTATATCCGCTTTTTGCACCGTGGGCCAAGTGGCTACTTTCGCAGTGAATGCTGCGTTTGTGGAGAGTGTTGCATTTGTGGAGAATGGCAGAACTGTGCGTGAAGTTTTTCCTTGCNACCACCAACATTGAACACGAGGCTGGACAGGCCGCAAGTACCGTTTTTCAAGTCTTCAGTATGACACAACCAACTTAGCCTGCTAGTTATGATGGCGAGTGCTCAACCACCTGTACCACTTAAGCGGCGTTTAATTGATCAAAAATATGTATTAAAATATGGGAACCCCACTGGGGCTGAATTCCGGTAACAATTATAGTTTCGGGGACGATTGGAACATACTCGCTTTACAAGTGTAATATTAATGTTATATCGGCAAACAAGGAGGCTTACGTAGTGTAGGTGCGCAGTCGAAGATTCGGAGATTTGAAAAACATTTTGAGTTGGAATCGAGTCCGATACACGGTTGAGTCAGAATCCCAGAAATGAGCGTCGACGTCGCAGCCGATGCAAAAATATTAGTCAAAATCTTGAGTTTGTCAAAGCTGTTCGCTGTTCTTAAACAATTGCATTGAATGCAAATCGCAAGCAATTTACGAGCAATCAAAGCAAAACAACAAACAAGCGTTTATACAATAATTTTAATATCGTTTCGCAAAATTTACAGCATCTTTTTGAAAAAATTCATGGAAAGATTTTACCTGTCCGCAGTCGAAGTTGAGAATTTTACTCAGAGTGATCGCAAATGTTTTTACACAGATGTAACAGTACCGCAAAAAAAGGTAATCGTATTATACACTGTGCATGATACCATCTCCACTCTCACCTACAAGATGCGTTTTAGGGAAATAAGCAATTGACGATCATTTTGGAATATGGTCGATGTCTAAGTTTAGTTTTGCCTGATAAACGTAAATTTTTCAAGGTCACACTACGATTTTTTTCCTACTGCAAATGCACGTAAACTAGCATATCTCTTTTTATTCCAACTTTTTCTAAACCTTTGGAAGATAACATTGGATCCTGCTGATCGGCCGACATAGGAAACAGACATTGCTATTCATTTCTCACTTATTTGAGCATCGCTATGCATCGGCAGAAACAGAGTCGGAGGAAGGGCCCCCGTAACCCAGACTGGGGTGCCCCTGGTGAAAAGGGGGCCCCAAATCTGACTGAGGAGCTTTTTAGGGCATATAGATACAACAGAACTGAAATTACCAAAAACTGAATTCACACATTTCCCCTTTCAACATTCTTAATTATCTAATGCACCAACAAATTGATCTTCCCACAACAAATAGCTTGATGTTATTTAAGCCAAGCATTGCGAAATGCATTGTGGATAGCTTCGTTGTCAGCATCTGCCTTGGTGAACTGGCAGTTGTGTACATGACGTTGCTGAAACTACGCTGATTGTAAGCATTTTTAGTATAGTCTGGTAAGAAATTATTGAGGAAAATTATGTTGCAGGCCAGTGGCGCAACTGGAGGTTTCAACCAGGGCGGCAAACGGAGCTGAAGGTGGCCTACAGGCCACTGCAGGGGGCCCATTTGCCAAAGCTCAAAAAAGTTGAGAAATGAAAGTGTATCTGGATGTGGATTTCTATGCCAAAAGCCGAAACCACAGGAAAACAAACCAAAGGAATGCTTAATTCCGAAAAGTACTTAGTGATGGCTTGGTTTTTGCATTTAGCTTGCGAGTTGGGATCCCTTTCTGTTACGCAGCTGTTGTTGGCCTGTGTTGTATCCTTTCACTGTACTAGATTAGTCGGTTTCCAAAGTATACAATCATGCAAAATAGGATTCGAAGCCTGTGCTTTTAGTATCCGATTTAACTTGCATCAAATTTGTCAAATGAAAACTCAACATTTTACACCCATGAGAACCCAGTTATTTAACCAATAACACTCTACGGAAGTGGTCGGCCGTCTGTGGGCCTCGGCCCAATTGTGGGCCGTTCTGCACTTTTAATTAAGCCGCGCAATGCTTACTGTTGTGGGCCGTGTATAAGGTTGCAAGAAGTCCTTGAGCACCAAGGACTGTCCTTGAATTTGCTATAAAAACTCGTCCTTGATTCTTGAAAAACATCTTGTTATCCTTGAATATTTTCCGGCGGCCTGGAAAGTTCTTGAATATTTTTAAAATTGTTCATTTAAGAACTATTGATTACGTTAAATATTCAAGAATCAATAATAAACAATGTAAATAAACAGAGAAATGTATAGATTTGTTCCATCTTAAACGGTTGTGTAGTAAAAAGTAAAATTGAAGAAAGGTTGTGTCGTCAGAATACGTTTTGTTTATTTCTCAATTTCGTGCATGGTTAATCTAGCCTGACTTGCCCATACGTGATTTAAGGTTTCTGAAAGTAGCCCACCGCCCCCAGTGGCGTGCAGAGGCGGTGCAACCGGGGCGACGGCCCCGGGCATCCAAAGCAAGGCGGGCATCCAAAGAGTGGAACCGCAAAAATTAAAATGCTGTAGCAAGACGATTTCGCCTATTGTAAGATTATTAACACATGCTGCATGGACTTAATGTTTCGAAACTTGTGTTCTTTGTCAACACTAGTTTTTACGTACACATACGCCAGTAATTCTCCCATTCCCCAATACCAGGAACCTGTACTCTAGGTTTGCGGCGCACACCCAATTAAACTCATAGTGACATGACTTTGCCCAGATCAAGCTATCAAGAAAAAATCACAAAAAAGGATTGAAAAATAATTAAAGCCGTTTAATTGATCTTCTGAGTCAAATTTCAAAACTGTCCTACTTCAACTTGCTTGGTTCAGCTGACTTTTTCATGCATCGTTAGTTTCCCGTTTCGTTTTTTGATGTGAAAACCGTGGGTGTGCGCTAATGCAGCTTCACGCCTGTACTTGCAATATGTGAATCATTTCGAGCTTCCTCACTAATTGGCAGTTCAGGTGGATTCAGTCCCGTCACCACGGGGCCCAGAAAAAGCCCCAAGGCCCCCAAATTAAAATATGAAACACTATAAATCAGTGAAGACTTTAACAAATTTTCAATACCAAGCCTGCACAAAAGTAAAACCACCTTTGTGAACACTTTGTGGCGACGGTTCTGGGTGGATTGATCACAACGGCTCACACAAACGCGTATCTGTTCTGCCCCCCAGTAGTTGTAATATAACAGCGACATAAATGAAGACGAACGTTTTCTTGCGTACTTTATGCGCATTTTTAATTCTTGTGTAAGCTAGTTCAGCAAGTTTCAGATTGTCAACCCTGGGTGTCCGCCATCCCACCACATGCCTTCTCTGCTCGACTGCTGTTCGACGAGACGTTCGCGCAACCATTTTTTGATTTGTGAACTGCCCCTGTCGTAGGGTCGTGTGTGTTTTACTCCAGTGTTTTAATGTGTAGCCTTATATTTTTGCAGTTGTGAACTGCTCTGACGTACCACTGAGTGTGTTCTACTCCCCTGTTTTGACGCGTTGCCGGTTATTTTCGCAGTTATGAACTGGTCCGTCTTAGCGTGGAGTGCTATGTTTTGCTCATGTCTCCTAACTTGGAGCGCTGATTAATTTATGTGTATTACAGTAACAAATTGTAGGCTACAGTACCGAGAGTGCGTGTAGAATAATATGCACGCTGTGTCAACAAACTTCGCCAAACGTCAAAATGACGTCATATTGTGGCGTCACAAGCAGCGTGTGACCAGCTACCCTGACCACCATACGCAACTCCACTGTTCAATACTAGCATTTATTAGGGTGGAATACAATCAAGCAGTCGTCCCGGGCATCACCAGACCTCTGCACGCCACTGACCGTACGTCATTGAAAAACATGTCCTTGAAAAAATTTCAAGTGATTTGGCAACCCTAGCCGTGTGGCATGTAAGAACTAAAGTGCTTCTCCAGTTGCGTGGGATTAAACGTAGTCTTCTGTGTAGCAACTACAGAACATTGATTGTTTGGCGTTAAACAAGGCATTGTTGTTGTCACTCTAGGTTTTATGATATTAACATAGAATTGTTATGTTACAGATTACTAAATACAGCATTCGTTTGAAATTGTGCCTCCAAAAATGAGCACGGCGTTTGATTACGACTGAAGCTAATGGTTGGGGCCATCATAACGAACATTTGCCGATCACTGCTGTACGCAATACTGTTGATCGGAGCTTCAGCAAGTTTACGTTAATCAAAACGTTTCACAGATCAACTATGACTGATTAAACACTAACAAATTTGGCAATGATATCTATGAAAGTGAATCTGCAAAAACATTCGTTATGACTGAATTGATAAAAAATATTTGCATCTTTGAAAACTAGGAAAAAGTTTATTTTGCTGGCTTGAAATTTAGCAAATGTTACAGTCTCTCTGCTTTATATGTTGCGTTGATGCTATCGAAACGTGGTTTTATAAACATTTGCTAAAATAAGCTTTGTTTTTGTTTATGTAAATATTACGTGTCAAATGCATTGGGGGACCCCAAACCACCCGGAACAGGCACTGGGCACAAATACTAACCCTTACGCACAGCAACAGTCACAGCTGAAAACATTCCACCAATCGACTGAACAGCGGAATCTGCAGCCCGCAGACCACTTGTTTTCAACCTTTTTCACGCAGCGGCTCATTTTGCAACCCCTTTTAATCTAACGATACCCTTCCGAAAATTTCGAGTCAGGAATATGAAATGTAATTGTGTTTGCACAAGATAAAATCACAATGACTAAAAAATAACGTACGGTATCACTACGTCGAATAAAGATTCATTCATTAAAATCATGCACATGGCAGCATCAGTGAGAGAGACCCGTACCGTATACAAATCACTCCACAGCACAATTCATTGAAAACTGGTATAACTCCCAAGTTACTGTAGCTACCGCATTCAGATATCTAATTTACAAACACAGCACATTCTTACATCAAAAAGGTATTTGTGAGTTGTCAAACGCAGCATTACTGTAACGGTCATAATCACATTCAAAACTCGGTAATTGTCGCAATCACACTTAACACAATTTTGAATGAAAAAGCAAGCCATCATTTTTTCCATGTGATCATATTATTTTGGCTACGACAAAAAGTGGTTCCACATACGAAATATAAATGTAGAAGTAATTATGAATATTTTTATCCGAATCTCTAGCGCCCCTACAAAAATGGCGAACGACCCTCACGGGATCGCGACCCAGGTAGAAAACCATTGCCGTCACAGACAAACACCGAGTAACAGATGAAAGCGGTTTGTTATTGCTAGAAACAATAATTCGATGAGTGTGATGATGAACTCTTCAGTTGTCACCTAAAAAGCCACGCGCCTGCAAATCAACTTTATCCCTCGGTAACATATCTTCCATTTATGCAACAGGGCACTTTATCATCAACTGTACAGAAGCTGGTAACTTGAAGTACTTCGGTCCAAACCAACTTTTGCCTGTAAGATTGTCACCAAACTTCTGCAGAACATTTCCAGTAGTTGAATTCTGGTTACTAGTTGAATGAATGGTTACTAATAGTTACTATTAGCTGAATACTGTTGCAATCTCTCGGTTAGCCTTGCGTTGAATGTGCGATTCACCACGAACGGGATGTGCGCGAAGAATAACACCCATATATACACGGCGCGAACAAGCAATAGAGTGATTGTGGCGTGCAAGCTCTGCCGATACTGACATGTGAATGATTTAACGTAATGACTAGCGTACGCGAAGATTGATCGCCGCGTGTGATCTCTATTGTTGCTTGCTGTCACAGTGTGAAGCTTTGTGCACTTGCCGCTCGGGTTTTCCGATCGCAACAATACTAATAGTTGTTGAATACTTACTAATGTAGTTGAATAGTTACTAATAGTCTGGTTACTAATAGTTGAATTCTAGTTACGAACGTTCTGTTTAAAAAACTCTGCTGCAAGTTAAATCTGCCACCTGAATTGACGGTTGCAGCTAATTAAGCAGTGCCTGCAGTGCTCTCTTTCTCACATGTAGCAGAGGTAGTGTGTGTGTGGCAGAACCTGTATGAGAGAAAATTATCGCTTTGAGAAAGTTATTAACTGTAATTATTAATGTACAATTCAAAGTACGACTATATTTCTGAAACTTTTTATATAAAATTTTAAAACTTCTCTTTTCAGGAAATGGGATGATGTTAGAAGTGTTAGATTAGAAAAAAATCGATGAGAATACTAGTTTTCGAGCTTTTAGTTAAAAACATTTTGCAAAATCTCAACAGCAAATATATCATCAGGGTGACTTCTCAAAAATGTTTCAGGTTAAATGCATCTTGCCTCACCAAAGCAAGTTTCTCACAACAAACATTGATTAGGCCTGAGTAAAAATAGGAAAATAAATATAGACTTTAAACAAAAAGTCAGTTGCAGGAATAAACATCGACAAACCGTTAGCAGTGAATTAGATGGAAAAACATTAGTCCAGGTCTTTAGTTTGAAAAGTGTTAACGTAACACCTACTTAACGCAAATTTATAGTAAAAAAATTAAATGGCAATTTATGCGCAACACGTATTTCACATTAATTATTTTTCGGCTCATCAAAGCAAATGCAAAACAATCGTTTCCTCAAGAAGTGCTCCATGTGCAAGTTGTTGCCTATTACGCATGACATAACTTTTTACCATTTTTGCAACAATAACAAATCATCAGAGAATAAAAATAGGTACTAGCGGAAAGTTTTCTGCATCCGATGCAGTGTCGACATTTCTGCTTGTCTGTAAAAATGCCACGAAGCTATTGTGAATGCATTCACAGGTACGCGAAACCCTGACGTAAACTTGTAGTTGAGTTGACTTTTCGTTCTTAATAATAATGTAGTAGATGTAGGTAAAACCTTTGTCAAACAATGTGAGTACAACTGGGCTGATTTTAACCTGAACAACTTTACACTTTCTTAGTGTTGTGCGATAAGCGCCACGAAAACGAAAAACGGCTCACGCGCCATTTTGTTCTTAAACATCAACTTACAAATCACACCTCACATCTGCTTATGTTGTTTGGAAAGTGCAGGTAAATGCAAGCTGAAGTATTCTTCCAAAAATTACAGATACATTTTTTTTATGAAGAAAGAATAGCACGCTCTGTTTAATGGACAAACAGAGGTATCTTTGCCTTTAGTAAACTTGCAGTATACTTTGTCATAGCATGTTGTTGAACATGCTTTACTTGTCACACAGCAGCTTCTAGTGAGCTTGTTAGCAGGAATTATCACAAACCACAACAGTATGACAATGCAGGGTTGATCATTAAATATTGAATGCAAGATTCTGGGTCAAATCATTCGCTGACCTACTCTTTCACAAATATCTGCTGTCGTTCAACAATTACTGCCAGAACTGAATACTGATGGATTAGTGACATAATTTAGTTCAGAGCAAGGTGTTCCTGTAAAGAGGTGAACCTCAAACAAATACGAAAATGCTTTTTGTTGATAATATGTCTGTTTTGATATTGTTAGTGATTACGGAATTTCATCTGTTGTAAAAACATGCACAAACGTTCTTGGTGAAGCCTACACCTGGCAAAGATAATGATAATCTTGCAAAAGTCTATTCAAATAAAACATATTCTCCCTATAAAACTCCCTATATTCAGCCCACTGAGCAACAGAAGTCATAGCACACAGCCAAAAAATCGCTCAGCAAGTGAAAAACCTCGCATCAGAAAAAGGCGTGTACGCTGAACTCACTGCAAGGTCTTACTATCTTACCAATCGACAACCGCAAGAGGATTTACTAATGAGGTCAAGGTATAATTTGTTGATACATGTATTACCTCAAACATCACACAGTAAGCCAGCATTGTAATGCACCTTTCAACCATCTGATTTCCGGCAGGTTCTTCGTGTTGCTACTTTGCTTTAATCATGAATGTAATCTTGTACCTTTCTATTCAGGCGAAAGTGCAATATTATGTATAATTTTGAATGCCTAGTCTCCGAATATCTTACAGAAAATTGCAATGCATCTATGCGGTACTGGATATTTTGCTTTGAAAGCTTTAAGCTTTGCAAAGGAACAAAGAGAAACAACTTTAACCCTTTAACGTATTGTACGTTTTAAACGTTTTAAAAAAGCCTGTTTCGTTTCAAATATTTTACTACCCTCAAATAGTTTTTACTTCGTTGGATAGGTCAAATGTGTCAGTAAGTTTCCTAACAACCATGGGTAGAAATTACAGAGGGGAAAAACTAATCAAATTCTTGGTTAAATTTCTATCTAATTTTCATGCAAATGAAAGATTAATTTTGTGAACTGCTTGTAAAATGTAGTCTATAACAATTTTTACTTGAAAATAGTTCCTTCAAGAGACTCAATAACTTCTGTTAATAAAGAGACTAAACAATGTCTGTTAATAAAGCTTGTAACTACATGAAGCACTTTTCCTGTGTTGCACTTTTCCTACTTGATGCACTTTCCTGTGTTGATCGAACAACAAAATAGAAAATTACGTGAGGACTTACTTAAACTGAAAGAAATTGCCACTGGATACACAGAAGCGTGGAAAAGGTTGAACCATGATGAATAGTGCGCCATTTACAGGGAACGCAACAAGAATAAATTGAGATTTTAAAACATTTCAGCTGGATACGCAATAAACAGCGGTCACATTGCACGGAAAGGCCTTGTTCAACACGTCAGCAATAAGAAATGCTGGGAAAATGCTGGAGATACCCAATGCTCAGTGACATAAGTCTGCCATATATTATTTGTGGAGACATTAACATAACTCTAATAAAACACAGAAGCTCATCAAGTATACATGACTACATTGAAACATATGAAACTTGTAACTGTCAACAACTAATAACCAGGCCAACTAGAGTAACAGCAACTAGTGCATCACTCACTGATCACTACTACACCACTTTTGATTTGGAAAAAGTCATCCCTGGAATACTCATCAATGACTTGTCACACCATTAACCAATTTTCGCGTTAATCAATTCAAGCACTGCCCAAACACATGAAAAGAAACCAATCACAAAGCGTGACTTTACTAACTTTGCTTATGAAATGTTCCTTGAGACAATTAATCACAATTTTCATCATTTACCTCAAACTGAAGACGACCCCAGTAAGAACCTTTAATCAAGTCTTAAAGGTTTTGGGTGATAGCCCCAACCAACATGCTCCACTGAAAAAACTCTCTAGATAAAGAAGATACTGGCTCAAAAACAATGGATGACAACTGGTCCTTACAAATAAATCAAGAATAAAAATAATGTCTACAGAACTCTGGTTTGAATCAGATTTTCAAACACAAGAGGCCATATTATCATTATAAGAAATATAAAAATGAGCTTAATCATATCACGGAGATGAGTAAAAGAAATTACTACGAATCACAATTATCTTCCAATAGTCATGATCCCCGAAAAACATGGAAACTAATAAACTCTCCTATTAAAGGAAATGAAAAAGGTTTAACTTCCCTAGATGAACTGATAAACCCCTAACTAATTCAAAACCTACCACTGAACCTCAACAAATGGCAAATATCTTTAATGANTATTTTGCATCTCTTGGCAGCTGCTATAATTTCACCCAATAGTAAGCAACACCCTGCTTTATGCCATGGACCCCAGAAATCAATTGTCCTTCATGAGGCAACCAGTGAAGAGGTAAAAATAATTATCGATAATCTACTGCTATCTGAAAGTGTACGAATGATGGTTTCCCCATACACGTTCTCAAAATATGTAAGCAAAGCAGATTTTATCTCCATTTTNAGCACAGCTCTTTAACAGCTCTGTAAAAACAGGTATCTATCTTGAATGCTTAAAAAAATGTGCACAAATAATCCCAAATCATAAATGAGGACAAAAAATCACTGTACAATCTACAGGCTCATATATCTGTAGTCTACATTCAATAAAAATTTTGAAAAACTTATATATAGGCGCTTGTACACTTATGTTGAAAAAAATAAGATGTTATCTGACTCCCAGTATGTATTTCCTAGTGGACTGTCTACATTTGTGGCCATCTACATATTAACAAAAATCTATTGAAAAATGGTGAAGAAAAATATACTACTTGTGCTACATTTTGTGATCTTTGTAAATCGTTTGGTACAGTTCAGCACAGCATACCCCTGCACAAGCTTGAACACTCATGGAATTAGAGACATATTGACTAATTGCTTACAAGATCGTCAGCAGTATACTGTGGTTGAAGGATATAAATCAGAAATTTAAAATATAAATCGCGGCGTGCTTCAAGGTTCAACGCTTGGACCTCTATTATTTGCTTTATATTTTAATGATTTACCCAAAGCTTCAAGATTTAGCCTAACCATGTTTGTAGATGACATCCTCCTTACTATCTCAAGCACCAACCCACAAAAATTGAACAGACTAGCAAATGTTGAACAGTAAAAGACAGATAACTGGATGAGATTCAACAAACTGTCTCTGAACTGCAAAAACTCCGCTTTCATCTTAATTAAATGTTACCCAAAACCAATAACATCATTTTCAGTTAAAAGTGGTAACAATCAAATTGCTCACACCAAACGTACAAAGCATTTCGGAATAATTCTAGATGCCATTGTCTTGGTCCCAACACAAAACCAACCTAGAGGATAGTTTAGCACGAAGCCTTGGAATTTTTTACAATGCAAGACACTATCTGACTTCTTCTCACTAAAGTCAGTCTACTTTTGTTTAGTTTATAACCACCTTCAATACGCAATTGGTGCATGGGATCAGTGCAAAAAACTACCCTAAATCATTTAAATGTCCAACATAATAAACTTATTCGAGCCATGAGTTTTGCCTCTTAGATCACGTGTAACTCCACTTTACTACCAATTAATTCTGTTGCAAATAGATGATATTCATCAGATTTTTATTTTGGAAATGTAAATACATTACATCCCTTATCGCCAATGAACTATTGTGTGTCCTACAGGAAACGTCTTAGATTTTGCAAAATGCAAGATGTGTTGGCAGAAGGTGATAAAATGATTTTGAACAAACCGTCGGTCCAACTGGATGATCACGACAAAGCTCTACTGCACCATGCAAAGGATTGAAATTTGCCTCAACACCTAATTGGAGTAAGTCAGATGAGAACGTGGAATGGCTCAATGTCTAACAGCATGTCAGACATAAAGAATGGCGTGCAGTGCTGGGAGATAAGAATGACGCTGACTTTGTGTTGCTAAAAAATTGACGATTCTCAAAACCTCTAGATCCGTTGGTGCCAAAATTGATGAAGAAACCAAAACATACGTGGAAAAGGTCTTTTCAAAATTAAGGAACATTAAACTTTTGGTGTTAGACCAGAACCGTTGCTAAAAAGTTTTCCATAGGGGGGCTTTGCAGTTCCGCAGGGGGGCTTTGCATTTGTGCGGAGGGCTTGACATTATAAAATTAACCAAAATTCCCTTTATTTGTAGTGTTTCACTTTCAATTTGGGAGAGCTTGGAGATTTTTTTGAGGGGGGCTAAGCCCACCAAAGGTCTCCATGGCGACGGGACTGTGTTAGACGCATACCGAAAAAAGAAAATTTAGCGAAGGAACAAAGCAAAAGTCTAGGCAAACTGGCTAAACGAACAGAAGAAAGGAAAATTGTGATCTGCTGAGCGTATAAGGACAGGGTAATTTGTTATCTGCAATTACGCAGATTACGACGCCATTATGACCAAAGAACTGCAACAGTTTGAAAAAATGGATGTGGCTGTAGATGGTTACGACGCTTATCTTGAAAACTGAGGAAAAATGCAACGACCTTGTTATCAAACCCCATAATATGAGTGCAGTGGAAGATGAACTGCTACAACACGTAACTGGAATGTAATGCAAAAGCAACTCGTAACGCAAGGTTTTTTTTGGTGCATTCGCAAAGATTTTTCGTTGTAATACACCGACTTACGCTTACCGGCCTTTTGAAGCACATAAGTTAAGCGTGGATAATTTATTGAACGTTGATATCAAAGACATACCTGTGCGCTTGCTGCAATCTGCTGGAAACATCAGCACCTCACGCATTATTGCATTTCTAGAAGTGAAACTGAAACGTATTAGTACAGAATTTTGCAAAAGCTGCCCAGACGAATTTTGCCGAGACAGCCGTCAATGCATTGAAGACCTGCCCAACTGGAAAGACCGCCTAACCGAAAAAGACCGAAACTGGAAAGCAAAAACTAGTGTTTTACATTGTGGCGGCAGATGTGAAAGCACGTTACTCAGGTTTGTGTAGAGACACGGCAACAAAAGCCCTTGATTGAAGCATTCCAACTCCTGCACTAAGGCCCGAAAAATCATTGTCGAATTCAAAAAATTTTGCCCCAACAATGTTGTCACCCAATATAGAGACCAGTTATATACCAAAAAAACAGAATTATAACCGGTGACAACCACTCTGCCTCATTGGCAAACATTGCTGTGCACTACATACTACAGGAGATGGCTGGTGTGTTACGTCATAGGTGTGGGAGCAGGCAAATTTTTGGGGTTGCGAAGGATTCGCCCAAATTTTCCCAAACTTGCTCGAGAAAAACTCATAAGTAAATGAGCTCCAAAAAAAGGACTGCATTTTATTGCATTTTTTCAAATCAAAGCACTTCAAGCACCATTTTTGCCCAAATTTCCCCCAAACTTGCCCGAAACTCCCCTAACTTGCCCGAAAAGAATTACATAAAAACATGACGTCCAAAAAAAAAGAAACAAAACTAAAAAGAAACATCTGAACTTCCATTTTGGTGCCATTTTTTAAAAGCAAAGCACATACAGCGATTTTGCGAAGGTTTTCACACATTTTCCCAAAATTTCCACAGATTTTTCTCGGGTTTTAAGGAATTTTGCCCGGATTTGCACCAAATCAAAACTTTTGGGGGTGAGCTTACACCCCCTGCACCCCCGCCTCCTACACTAGTGCATTACGGTTACGTCAGGTAGAACTTTTACGCAGATTTATCGATGACATATTCTGGATAGCTACATCAGAATCGTCTAATGTGGTATGAAGACATTCATCAAGCACTTACTTCAGCATTTGCCAACAGTGGTTTGGAGCTAACGTTTCGCCAAGCTTGCACAGCCGATCAAATGGGTGAAGTTGAATTCCTTGATGTTAATCACTGCACAACTACTGAAAATGATTTCGGTTATGCCACTAAAGACTTTGTGAAATCCACAGTAGAGGGAAGGTAGTTCATTAACGGAAAATCACACCACCCAAAGTCAAGTTTGAATCATCAGAAAATATGAAAGCAGAGCCTAGTCGGCAGATTCCTCTAAAGCCTACAGAAGACGTAGAGCTTTTAAATGTTGTTATTTCTTGTGTCTCTTGCACCGTTGAAAATGCCATCACAAAAATATTTTGGTTGAACTTTCAGTGGAAGACCGAAACGTAGAAGAAAAACATAAGCAACTCGGTTCTTCGGTTTAAGATAATTTGTAGAAATCCAGGTTCATAAGTATCGGTTACGCTGCAAGCCAACCATCATGTAATTCTTTGATTCAAAAATTTAGAGATAATCCCAAAATTAAACAGCTTATTTAAGAGATGTTTCGTTTGTAGTACGACCACGGCAGCCACAGTTTCAATATATGCAAATTTGATGATTTTTGAGATTTTTATGAAAATGTGTTTTTCATATATGTTTTCTGTTTGTCTGTGTTTCAGCCGTGTTTTGTCATCGTTTAATATTCGATTTCTTTTATTCAAGCAAGATACTGCCAAATGAAGTTATAAAAATTTACTGCGACATATCTAAAGTTTCAGTGATAATTTGCTGTATAATTGGCAAAACGTTTTCATTGCACATATTCTCAAAATCATTGATATTGTGTCTACGTTCTTCAAGACAGTAAAAGCGGCTGTTACTTTTCAGATCATAGAAAGGTTCGTGTATAAAGTATTTTGATGATAGGACTACGTGGAAGCAAAACCTTTTATTGGAAAATAAACGCATAAGTCGGTCCAGCTTATGACCACGGTTGAAATAATACATCAAAATACTCAACACGATTGGTTTGTGCAACAAATGTAACAAGCTTGCAGCAACACTGTCTATCGAAAAGAATCCTTTCCCAGAAAAGAATCAGACACTAAGTTCTTACAGAGTATATATTTCGCCTACGAAGTAGGTATCATTAGCTCTTATTAAATTGGTATTCGTCTTAAATAGGCTGGATGGTTCAAGAGCAAAAACTGATTTAAAACCCTTATGCATTTTCTTTGTCATTCCATTGAAGTTTTCCATTCAAAAAGAATATGTGAGTTTTTACCACTTTTGATCAGAATACAAAATGCTGAAAAGTTACTGAATACAATCTTCTCATTTGGTT
>JGI24159J19872_10003282_pt1 | contig 20025 bp, 16 predicted proteins | sample Ectturendosymbi4_FD_19872 | JGI IMG/M metagenome (IMG submission 19872) | reverse complement strand
ATGACCGGTCGGACAGTAGAACCACTGCTTCAAAATTTAACACATCACATCCAAATGTTGACTTACTTTACAAATCGCAACCATTTACAGACTGTTTGAATGGTGGGAAATGGAGAGTTGGCCCACTAAAAAATGGGAATTGGAGAAAAAAGGTTAAGAACCCCTGGCCTACAGTGAATACAATAGGACCTGTGATACGGTTCAAGTGCCGCATTCAACGGCTCGCGGACATAGAGGTTGTAACAATTGACATATTATTACGTCGCAGGCAAAAAATCCTATGACAGACCCAACAATGATGACAGAAATGCTAAAGGGCAATGTATTAAACGTCTTGCCAATGATTGTTATTGGAGGATGGATCCAGTGGACATTTTCTGGATTTGTTACAAGTAGCCTATCTTTAAATACTGTGTCTCATAGGATTTGTGTTATATCTCATTGAATTCTACCTACTGTAATGCTATGTAACGGCAGCTTAAAAATCATGAAATGTAATTGCATGCAATCAGGATGATTTTTCGGTCACTGTCACGAAAAAATGTTAAAGATAGTAGGTATATATGTGTAAAATATTCCTGTTCTAATGTTGTTTTACGTCCGAGATTTTGCGTTGTTTACTTCCAAATGTCAACAACCGGTTAAGAATAGCGATGTGATTGTGGCTTCAGGAGTTTTTTGGAGTGATCTCACAAACACTGTTTCTTTCCGGTACCTATTCATCCGCGAATTGACTTGAATCTGTGGTACTACGATCTGTTTGAACCAGAACAAACTTCAACATACATTTTGTGTTCAGCAAAAGTTCCATTTCCTTTGACCATTCGCTTTAAGCCGATGCTGCAACGTGGGATTGAACTGGAAGCGTTGGATGCTTCTTGGTAATTCGGCCTGCAAGCCGTTTCGATAGTTTTTCAACGTGTAAAACACTTAATTTTCTTACTTTCTGCTGCTTTTTCAATTTGCGATACGCCTTGTGTGAAAGGATGTTTCATACAAATAAATTAGCGACACTGCGGTCACTAAACCTCGCTCGCAGTTTTAGTTTGTTGCGTTCGCATCACGCATGTGGGGCTTGAGGCAAGACATCGAAGCGAATGTTTCTGGTTGGTTTAATTACGGGTAGGATATTTTTTGTAATGAAATTGTAAATGTGTTCGACATTTTGATGTAAAACATTCAAAATTAGTTGTGGAGCTTTCAAAATTAGTTGCGTTTCTTCATTATTATCACAAAGACATTGTACTTGGTCGATCAAGAATGCCGGAGAGCAGACATGGTAAATGCGCAGCCCTTTCCAAGTGGCTCCTATATATACTCAGCAAATAAACTGCATATAACATCAAACCAAAGGAGATAATGCCGCGCATAATTTTTCGCAGTTTCACAAAAGCCTCTATTCTAATTCAGATATGTCGCCATCTGCCTCGCGCAATGTTGATCGTAAAATTTAATATGTATCCGGCTTCCCAGAAGTACCATGTGCACAAGCGAAAGTTACAGAAATGACATTGCTAACACTTATTTCTAGGCCTCTAGGGCAACCAATGTTTTGACGTAAAAACGTAAAATTTTGAAGTTATTTTGATCTATCAATTTTCTACCTTTGCAATTGAAGCACGGAATGCCAAGCACATTAGAAATCAAACCACTACGTTGAAAATCTTTTGAAAGAACCAACGAAACTATAGAGGTAGCAAGCCATACACGAAAATAAATCCAAACGTACAAGAGAAATATCCAGTGTCAGTAAATCTCCTGAAGTCACTGAGAAAGTTCTGTATTGTTATGCTTTAACATCAAGTACTACCCCCCAACGTACCTTCAATCGTCCAATAGCGGGCAAAACAACATTATTAGGTCAGAAGTTGCAAAAACAAACAGTATTTTGTCAGAATTGCAATTAGACGTGCAAAAACATGTCAAAATCTGTTGCTGTAGCTTTAGTAAAAATCGACAAAGATAAAAAATGTGCTGCAAGCTGATGATAAATTTTGACCTAATGATAAATTTTGACTTTTTTTGACCTTTGACTTTTTTTGAACTTTGACATAATAATGATAAGCATGCTTAGAGATACGCATAAAAAATAGCCAGAATAGATTGTTTTTTTTTGTTGTGGTCTGCTGTCTTTCCAGTTGTTGTGAGATACATGTTAATCCACTATCATTGACGTAGGCCTTGCTTTGTTTAGTTGCAACTAACGGACTATCCGCTATCAGTGTATAGGTTTATCCGAAACTCTAATGCTCCGAACGCAGCCATGTTTTGTAAGCACATCGTTCTTTTCTCTTGGTGGGTGGTGGCGTAGCCTGCTTTTGGAAATTTTACCCAATTCGACTTAGTGTTCTCTCGGCAGACTCAAAACGTTTCTCTTTGTGTAAATGAAGAAGATCCCTTTGCTGAATCACCGGTATACAGGATTTGTGGGGTCTTGAAGTTAGTAACGGATGTAGGGGTTTTGGAGGGCGCTGAGTCCAAAAATCGCATCCGTTTTTGTCCATCTGGTCAGGATTAGCCGCAACAGAGCATACGTTTTGCAGTTTTTCGCAAAACATTGAAAAAACTCACCAACAGTTGCAAAAGTTACTCCCTCCATGTTTAATTTGAAAGCAGATTTTTTGTAGTCACTGGTGGTGCTTCAAATTCCGAAATACTTCATCAGCTGTTGTTGAACTGCTTAGGGCCGCAGGGAGTGAGTTAGCCGCAGCCTATTGATAGTGGTAACTACAATAAAATCCTATATCAGAATAATCTGTGCCTGGTACCATAGTTGATGAGCATGACTGGATGATTTGCGGTGAATTAGAAGAATTTGTGCGTATTGGATGGGCAACAAAGTGGATGCGCAAAATTTATGTGTTTCGTGTGTCTGCGGGACAACAGGGCTTGCCAAGAGCATTGGACTAGGGAAGTTGGCCATAGAAGGTTTTGAGTTTGGTGAAAGAAATATTAATATACACTCTCCTTCGATTAATCCAAACAGATTGTTACTTCTTCCTGTTCATATCAAACTAGGGTTGATGAAACAGTTTGTAAAAGCTTTAAATAAGGGAAGTGACTGCTTAGCATATTTGCATGAAGTTCCCTGCACTGAGCACTGAAAAGTTAATGGCAAGAATTTTGATGGCCCTCAGATGCGACGTTTAATACAGGACAAATATTTTCCACTTACCATGACAACCATGGAAAATATGCTTGGCGGTCCTTTACAGCAGCTGTCGAAAACTTCCTCTGAAATTTTAAAGCTAACTATCACAACCTTTCATAACAGCTGTTAAATTTTTACGAAAAAATAGGGTGCAATATGAGTGTGAAGGTTCATTTTCTTCATAGTCATGTGAACTATTTTCCTGAAAACTTAGAAACATAATTGAAGAGCGAGGAGAGTCCTTCCATCAAGATATAAAAACAATGGAGAAAAGATACTAGGGACGCTGGAATACCAACATGATGGCAGACTATTGCTGGTACTGAAAAAGATAGGTTGCTGGCAGTTGCTACTTCCGAAAAACACAGAAAAGGCAATTTCAAGATTCACAACCGTGTAATCTTTTCTGTCATGGAAAAAGAGTATGCTGTGATGTTTTGGCTATTTGCATTTTAACGCTTTTTTGTCACCACAATCTTGCATTGCAAGGCCATAATCTCTGTGTAGTTTCTCATCTATGTCTTGCAAGTCAGTTGCAAGTATACTGAAGTTTCGTTTTTTTTAACCTCTTTGTGTTTTTTCTACACCGCACATTGCTCTTCATAAGCTAGTTTACTAATCATGGTCATTACAAGAAGTCACTAGTGTTTAAATGACATGTGTTACCAAGTTTAACAAATCAAAAAATGTAAAACCTTCTTATGAAACAGTATGCTTAAAAAGCTACAATTGCAAAAATCTAAAATATCAAACAACTCAAAAACTTGACCACATAGGGAAAATCTGACAACTGTTTTGAAATCAGCGCCCCAAAATTATCCCGAAAACGCTTTTAAACTCCAATCCCGATGAAATTCATTTAAAATTGTTGAGCTGTGATAGATTCAATCCCGCTTGCTCCAGGTGAAACCGTTTGGCTACCTGCGCTTTTGTTGACTACCATAGACTTGACTTGTGCCTGCATTAACGGCTTTCTCCGGATCGTTGTGACAACCGTACAGTATGAATTGTGTGTAGTAGTGGTGATAGTGCTGATTGCATATGGTCATAGTGAGAGCTGTGCGCAACAGGTTAACAAACGTGAAAGATGTTTTTCATGGCAACTTACTGTAATCCTTGTGAAGTTGTCCAAACGGCATCTTCAAAATGAGTAGCTGCATGAGGCAGAAAATTGGACTCGAATACGTTTTATATTTCTCTTACAACTTAAAGTACAGAAACTTAAACAGTCAGGTAAGGTGTCATTGTAACAATGGTAAGTTTAGACACTCCAGATTCTATGTTTAAAGTTGTTCTCCTCGTACGGCGTCAAATAAAACTTTTCGAAGGTATTCGAATCTAATACTGAAGCTGAGTTTACACTAGGGAGTTTTCACGCGGAAAACCGCGCGGCAGTCTTGTTTATTTAACGTCGCCGTGTGCGCTGCTGCGGAGCATTGCGAAGTCATGCGAATCGAGCCGGGTCCGATCGCGCGAAGAGCGAAAATTACGCGCGGAAATGAGCTGCCGGACGAAAAGGGTCTGGTGACTAGCCCCTTGCAAGCTCAATCAGAAGTCGGAACCTCTGTACAGTCGCAGTTGGAAACTAGAATGTTGTTACGGCTGAAGTTCTTGCGTGACATTTGGTCAAGGTGTAGTGATCTGGATAAATGGCAATTAGGTGTTCTAGGTCAACTGCTGAGAATAATTGTAGCATGTCGCGTTTGCAGCTAGTGAGCTACACTATTTCGCTTGGTCACTTGTATCAGATATTACTGCATGAAATACAAATACTGGAGCTAATGCATGAAACAAAGTGTGTTGGGTAATTGAAAAGAAAGCAAGGCTCTTTCAACCAAGTTGCGCTAATTACTTTCAGGGTCTCATCAGCTTCATGGTATTTCCTGAACGTGTTTGGTTTGCGGAGCATGTATTCTTTAATTCTTGGTGAAAACAATGCGGCTGATCAAACACGTTTAATGCAAGAACAGATGTCTGGAGCAGCAATGGCAATGCAACAAGACCCTCAGAAAGCTTTTAAGGTAAATGTAGTGAAACAAATTGAAAGTTGTTTGAGACATGCCGCGTTGTTTTTTCTGTACAACCTGGTTTTTATCCGACATTGCGAAACCAATTTTTGGGAGAGAGGTTCAGTTATTGCATGCACGAATATATGTTTTTCTGAATGAAACATACATGTAATGCACCATGTAAATATTAGTCTCTGATGCGCCGTCACGAATCTGCAGTGTGAAAAGTTTTTCGTAGTTTTCCCCCACCAGTGGATTCCAATCAATCTGCGCATCTATTTTCGCTGAGCTAAATGAAAAACTTAACAACAGTTGCTCTTCGCATTTTGGGCTAAAAATGGTCACAACACTGCAATTATCCTTTGGCAAACAACCGAGTTGTGCTCTTTTATGTGCATTTTTTGTAAAAAATCCTGCGCTATGTCTACCTCAACAATCCAAATATTTCAATCAAGTCTTAAGCCACAAACTTATTCGCTGAATAAAATAAAACGCCGTCTGAAAGTATCCAGACCCACGTAAAATCTTATTTTGCTCTCGTATAATTCTGAGCGATGGTGTTTTGCTTTTCAGCGAAAATAATTTGCTTTCGATATAAAGGTTTTAGTTGGGTAGAAAAGCTCACTTTGTAGCAAGGGTCGCTACCTTTCAAAACGGGTATTCGCACATCAGTGAAGTGAATTTGTTGAAATCTTTTGTTAAGTTGAGAGGATGTCAAATCAGGATTTACTGATAAGCTAGCGGTTGTGCAACGGGCCACTGCATAAAGTTCCTCACAAAATTCATTTCGAAGTATTGAGCATGCTACGCACGGGAAACATTGAGCGTTTTGACTATGAATAAAATGTTTGTGTTACAAACTTACCATATCACTTTTGTTAATCAAATCAATGATTAGCAGATGAAAGGTGTGCAACTGCTTTAAGCTCCTTTCCGCCGTTTCAATCAGTCTTTTTTTTCGTCTTGGAAAATTTTGCCAACCATTAGAAAATTTTGTGGTACCTGTGGAGCTTAGTGATTACCTGACATTCATTATTACCTCAAGAAATCAGCCAGACAAGACGNTTCAACGCTTAGAGCTACTGTAAATGTTGCTTGGTGAAAGTGATGGCCATCAAATGTTGAAGCCCACAGACATATCACTGCGTTGATTTAAGATCCAAAACTGATGTCAAATCTCCGTTTTCCTCATCAGCTGGATAAATGTGATACCCTTGTAATGCTTTCACGTCACTCGTAGTGCAAACTCCGCAAAATTTTTTATTCAAATATCAAGCTGTCTTGGATTTTCATGAACTGATTCTCATTCAAGTTTCGTTGCATGACCGATTAAACGTCAGAGGCCCGAGAAGCAGATAATCGACCGCGCGGATCACAGGATTAGTCTGGCTGTTATTGACTGTAGTGCGTGTGTGCAGTCGCTACAGCCGACGTCAAGCGAATTTCTAACTTCACGCTATCTGCGCATGCGCAGATTGATATTCCAGGTCATGCATTTCGCAAGCGGTGGCTGTTCACTGAGAGATGATGATTGTTTAATGTTTTGGTGTGTCTGGCAGGGTTGAGAAAAACCCGTTTTTTTTCTCAAAAAAACCCAACCATCTGTTTTTTTTGTTTTTTTTAAAAAAGAAACAAGATTTTGTTCTTTTTTCAAAGAAAACAAAAAAAACATCCTGAAGTGTTTTTATTCCATCATGCAATATCACTATTTTCAGAATTACACAATAATAACTTGTTATATCTATTATGGCACTTAAAATTGAAGGTAAAGCAATGTACCCCATCTTTGATTTCGCAATGTGTTGTTGGTCAGTTCACTCCTAAATGATAAGGCTTGGCAAGCATGCGCGCAGAAAACAGAGAAAAACCGCTATCACGCAAACTCTGCAGTTTCACGTCAAATTTTACGAGCATGCCCTGCTAGTTCAGCATCTACAGAGTGTATTTTTTCAATAGATGATTTGGTATGTTCCAAAATCAGAAAAAGTTTAGATTTAGAGAAGGCAGAAAAATTGGTGAAAGCATACCCACTGATTATGCAGAGCTGAAGAAGATAACCATTAGAATTTGCTCAAACTGTTCAATATATTCTTCTCTTTTTAAATTTCGTTGCTGTTTGTTTTGTTTGATTGAAAAAAACAATTACAGATAACTGTATAAGTGTCCTGCTTATTTTATTTTTTACCTCTTAGTAGATTTTTCAAAGGAAAAGTAAAGAGTGGGTTTTATTGTTGTTTTTTTTAAAAAAAACAGGTGTTTTTTTTTTTTAAACCCAGGTGGGTTTTTTTGGGTCGGGTTTTTTACAACAACCCTGGTGTCTGGGTTAGGGTTACAAAAATTGAAATAATCGAGGTCTAAGAATAAGTCCAGTGTTTTTCAGTGCTTAGGTATTGCCGTNCTGTTGCTTGTTGTGGACCATCTGANAATACCCAAAGGTGTTATTTACCCAACCCACATCAAAAAAGTAATTGCCAAAGTGTGCTCCTTTTCTCTGAGAAGCAAAACAACTGACATACAATAGTNGGTCAGAAAATTCGCAGAGGTCTGAGATTTCTCTTGACATGTCACGGGAAATCTCTGGCGAGGTTAGAAATTTCGCCTGACACCGGANCTGTTCATCTTGATGTTACGTAGACTTCCTGTGGGAGCACAAGTCTCTAACGATGTGTAAAATCGATGTACCTTATATTTAACTTCCCTTTATTCATCTCGTCTCCTGCAAAATTTATCGAAGTGTTACTTGAAAAACGCGATTACAAGTTTTGCGTTGAAAACAAGAAACCAAGCGTAAACCAGAGTTGGGGCCGTGATGTTGTGACCTGCATTTGTAATTTTCCCCCCACTTGATCAAAATTGGTGTTGAACATTTTTATTTTTCGCTGATAATACTGTACTCCTGTTTTTTGTTTCCCCCACCGTCATTCAAAACCTCGTGACGCGCCTGCTTTTAGGATCTTTGGGATTCTTGAACGTTTGTTTTAAGATCTTTTTGTAGTGCTTCGAACATGGCAAAAACATCGATGGGATTTGCTCACACTTAGTTCATTTAACTTTCAGCATCTTTTATAGGGTGCGTAGACAGTGGCATAACGGGAGGTTTGAGCCAGAAGGGGCAAAACTTAGCTGAAGGGGGCCACTAGTCAACACTACAAAAACAGATACAAAATGATAGTGAATCTGGATGTCATGGATGTCCTTACCAGCTAAAAAAACGAAAACACCCCGAAAAACGCAAAAAAACAACTTGCTGAAAACCAAAAGAATACCAAATATCAAAATGTCAACCAGAGGGGCCCCAGTTTTTACATTTAGCTTGCCAGGCCCCAGTTTTTACATTTAGCTTCCCAGTTTTTACATTTAGCTTGCTCACTTAACTTCCAGCATCTTTTATAGGGTGCGTAGAACCTGTCAGTAAATAAGAGACAACTCTGTCGAAATTAGTGCACATTGATTTGTTTCAATTGCTCATTTTGGTAGCCAGTCAGGGTGCTTCTTTGACCGTCGTACTATTTGACACTTTTGGATTAGACAGGGAATTCCTTTGTTTTTGTTCTAATTTTATATCGAACTTCATCTAAGCTAATAATTGCCAGTCTGTGGGGACCTGATATCTGAGTTGATTTCGACTTTGGTAATGCTGCTTCAAAGTCCGAAACGTGCCTGCCGTGTGACAGGGTTAGAGGTCATTATTAGTATTTATTTTGAAAAGAACCCTTGCTAACCTATTCCTTCCAGCTGCTTTTCAAGTAAGAGATCTGCTTCAGCGACTGTAATAACCGTAGCCGACCGCATTAACAAAATATGACCCATCCAAGATTTAATCTTGTAACTGGATTTCTGCTAAAAAAGGCTGATGATTCAAGGATCAATTTCACTTTCAGATAACGTCCCAGTATTGTGGAGATGTCCTCAAACAATTTACTAGAGCAGCGTGCATCGATATTTAGAGAACATTTCATTGATTGCCAGCATTACACAATTAACGCACGAAACGATGATTGCCACCGAATTCAACTTCTATCTCGACATATAGTACCATTCGCAAGCACAATTGTCAGTAGGCATTGTAATCTCTCATGCCGTTGCCAAACAGTGAATGATCCAGTAGGCATCAGTGGGACCATCCGTAGTAGGCTCAAAGAGTGGAATTTAACGCTGCTGATTCAAAACTGGATCCCGATAAAAATCATCAGCCTCGCGGATTGTTAGCGCTTGGGCATTGAGGAATAGCTTTAAAATTAATGTCTCTTTGAGCAGCAGAAAGCAACAGTTACTCTTCCCTTCGTGTTCCAGCTGCAGCGAGCCGTCGTGTGGTTCACCACAGGACCTTGCTTTTCAGGCCCGTAATCAGCTTAGGACACCAGGTGGGGTGCAATTTTTTAAACTATGTCCAACACATTTTTCCAGGGGGGAGGGCGAAAAATTTTTAGGGGGGATTTGTCCCCACTGCGCCACCCGGTTACGGGCCCGCTTCTTTTCAAAACTAACTCGCAGCCGTGTCATTGACATGAAATGCTATACGATACCATCAACATGTCAATTGCGAACGTTTGAAAGCGTAAGATTTTAAGTTGGTAAATTCGCAAACATACTAGGCGCATCCGTTGATGTGCGCTGACATTTGTGCAGTCGTGGTCAGACATGGGGGTAATCGTCAATCGTAATCGATTGCAGTGTTTTGCCAAATTGCCAATTTAATCGTAATCGACGATTACTTTGGCGATCAAACTAGGAAGTCTTCACCCTACATCACTGCGCGATGAACTGCGGTTTTGGTGGATGGGTTTCCTCCTTTATCGTCGGTTGTTATGGTTGTGTTTCAGGGGAGGCCATTTGCCCGTCTGTGTGCGTTAAATCCAGATAGTTCAGCGGAAAGTACAGCGTTTAGTGAATTCTCGCTTTGTTCCAGCTAGCCTTCCTGTTGGCCGCCAGAAGTAACGTAGTGAGTCTAGTCACTAGTGAGACGTAGCAACAAAAATAAGAGCTTTACTTAAAAATGGGTTGACACTTCGGCAACAGAAGATAAAGCGGTACATTACGAGGAGAGGTATTGGCTTTATATATATTCAGAGTGAACCTGTGAAGGTAAGTGCTGGAATAGGCTATGCATATAATTAGTACAGTAATTTATACTGGGTGCGTAGACAGTGCACCCCTGGCAAGCTAAATGAAGAACCGGGCCCCACTTGGCTTATATTTCGGTTTTAGTATTTTTTTGGTTCCAAGTAAGTTGTCGTGTTTTGCATTTTTCGGAGTATTTTCTGTTGATCAAAGGGCTTTAAAATAGCCATCCACATCCGGATTAACCATCATTTCTCAGGATTTTTCTCTGCGTGTTGGTCCTGCAGTGGTAAGTGGGCCTCTTTCAACCAAGGTTTTCCCCTGGCTCAAACTTCTAGTGACGCGACTGATTTGTTGTCTGCACGAAAATCTAAGCAAACATTAACGTTATTTTTCTTTTTGTGGTGATTAATCCCTGCAGATAGGCAATTTCGTTTGTTGCATTCATTCATGTCGTATGTTGTCTGAAATACGTGAATCCATGCAAATGGGTTTTGTTTTCTGTCTGAAGATGTTTCAAGACAAATGTAATCGCGATTGTAACCGTGATTATACTTTCAGTGTAATCGTAATCGATTACATTTGTGATGTAATTGCCCCACGTCTAGCCGTGGTGCAGTCGTCACTGTTTTGACTGTAAGAGACATAAACAGTTGGAATGATCATGTGTGTGAAAGATCATGTGTCTGCTTGTGACCCGTTGCCTGAATAATGTCATATGTGCGGCTTAAACGATTGATACTGTAAATTTAGAAGCTTTACTGTTCAGAACCGTAGCCAGATGGTCTTCAACAGGGGTCTTTACCTTTGTGTACTGTAGGGGGCCTGACATTGCAAAAATTAACAAACCCCACTGATTTGTAGTGTTTAATATTTCAATTTGGGGGGACTGGAGCATTGTTTGAGGTGCTTAGCCCACCAAAGTCCTCACGTGGCCACGGAACTGACCCAAATTCTTCAAAAACTTGACTGGCTTGAGGTGAAACAATGAACTACGTTTGTAATTAAGCGCACTCAGCTGGAATAAGCCGTTGTTCATAACTGCTACTTGGCTGCGTGGTTTCTGACTTTGCAGTATGATCATGTTAGTGGAGGAATGCACGCTTGCTGATATATAACTGCTAAATAAATCAAAGCTGAGAACTTGCTTTGCAGTTGTAGCAGCATTTTTAGTACTTGTTTTACTGTATCGTCTGGTTTGAATACTGCATATTTGAAACCATACTGTTAACCAAGTATACTTGTGCCAGCTCTGTTTCTTATTTTAATGAGTGGAAAACGCAAACAATTTCTGTCTCTGCCTGGGACCCTTTTTAAATTAGCAATTCACCCTGTGTCAAAGGATAGTTCATGAGACTAAATTAGCGACATCATGGTGTCAATACGCAGGGTTCCCACACATTTTCAAAAACCAATTTCCGTACTTTTTCAATACTAAATTAAAAGACTTTAATGCCATCATTTAGCTTCATTTTTTGAAAATTTCGCTCATGGGACACAATGCAAAACCATCTGTAGAACTATCGTCAGCACGTGGCCCTCCTGTACGACATTCGCTACAAATGTCAACCAAACCTGTCAATACGAGAGCAACCACTGCTACCCGCACTGGATGTGTTAGGCATGGGATGGGTCATAAAACGCCCTTTTCAGATGCTGCCGAAGACCCACGACCCAACATACTCCAGCTGAACACCATGGGGCTTGCTGCAGACAAGATCTCTGTCATTGAGCAGCTAGCTTACAAGAACAAGGCTTTCATCATCGTCCTACAGGGGACCCACTGCAAAACTACAGATAAGCTAGTGATTCCCAACTTTTCACTAACTGGGTCAATTCTGAGCAGGAACCACGGCCTTGCCACGTTTGTCCATGAGCAGTTGGAATGGTCACTCGTCGATCAGTCTCCAGAAAAATCAGAGACTGAGTGGTTGTGTGTAGACGTTGCAGGATACAAGATCATCAACGTCTACAAACCTCCACGCTCGCAATTCACGCCAACGGCCATCCCGACGTTCCCACAGCCCAGTCTGTACGTTGGTGACTTCAGCTGCCAACATGTCAACTGGGTTGCAACAAAACATGTCGTGACGGTGAGAGCCTAGACTCCTGGGCAACATCCAACAACCTTGGACCCAAAGGAAACAGCCAGCTTCTCTCGCCGATGGGGCGTCGGCACCAACTCAGACCTGGCCTTTGCGAGTTTCGGCCAGGACAGCCGACTGCCCGACAGACGTGTTCTAGGAAAGTTCCCACGGTCACAACATCGTCCTTCCCTCATAATGCCACCGAAGCTCAAGGTTCCTGCCTACACTGATCCAGTGAAGCGTTGGAACTTTCGCAAGGATGGAAGCGCTTTTGCCTTCTCACAGGTGAATCCGTTGAGAGATTGCCACCTCCGGACACATCAAACATTGAGAGGGCATACCAGGATTTTTGCGAGAACCTATCTGCGGCCAAACAATCTATCCCACGTGGCCACTGGAAGAACTATGTGCCATGCTGGGACAAAGAGTGTGAGACCCTCTATCGCTCCTTTACCCGAGCCCCAGTGGGGACTGACTCTGATAGAGCTGCTCCGTCCCTACTATCTCGGCTCGGGCAGAAGAATCTGGAGTGATGGGAGGAAGCTGTCAATTCCATCGACTTCTCGCACTCTAGCCGCAAGGCGTAGAGAACCATCGACAAACTTACTGGACGGTCTGGAAGCTCCTTTCGCCAGTGCCCTGTCTCGGCAAACTCCATCGCCTCAACTTGTGAAGAACAGGGCACACAAGACTGGGAATCGCAAGTCCACCAGGCTGGTCAACAAGGAGCTGGCCGACCTATGAAAGATTCCAACACCTGAGGGCCACAGTATCTCTGAACCCTTTAAGCCGGAGGACCTTGCTGCTGCCCTCAGACGCCTGAAGCCAGGAAAGTCTCCGGGATTAGACTCCATCTTCCCAGGGTTCATACTCCATGCCGAATCGGCTCTCAAATCTTGGTTTTGCGACTTCCTCAGTTCCTGCATGCGCCACCTCAAAATTTCAAAGATCTGGAGAAGAGCACTAGTAGTTGCGATCCCTAAGCCAGAAAAGCCATTGGGGACCAAAAGAGTTACCGTCCCAGATCTCTGCTGTGTGTCCCCTTTAAAATCCTCGAGAGACTCGTCTATGCTCGTGTCGACCCAATCATAGACCCATTGCTCCTTCGGGAGCAGGCGGATTTTCGACACAGGAGGTCGACCGTAGACCAAGTCACCCTGTTGACACAGGACATCGAGGATAGCTTTTCGGCTAAAAAGAAGGCCGGAGCTGTGTTTGTCGACCTCACAGCAGCCTACAATATGGCATCGTGGCCTTACCTGCAAGCTGCTGCAATTGCTGCCTGATAGACACATGGTCCACATGATCATGGAGATGATTGGCAATCGCAGCTTCACCCTTACCACCGGAAACAGCAAAAGAAGCAGGTTACGATGCTTCAAGAACGGCGTCCCACAAGGATCAGTCCTGGCACCCCTTCTCTTCAACACCTACAGTACATCTCTGACCTGCCAACCACCGTCTCCAGAATGTATGCATGTGCTGACGATCTAGCAATCATGCATGCTGATGTTGACTGGCAGGCAGTGGAAGGGGTGCTAAGCAAGGACATGGCAACTGTAGGTGAATACCTCAGGACTTGGAAGCTAAAGCTCAGCACTACAAACACGGTGTCGGCAGCCTGCCACCTTGACAACAAGGAAGCTAAACGTGAGATGAAAGTCAAATACAACAACGAAACCCTGCCCTTTTGCTCCGAGCCCAAATACCTCGGAGTAACGTTGGACAGGTCGCTCACGTATCGCCGACAACTTCAGTCACTCCGCAAAAAGCTGACATCACGCGTCGCGCTCCTAGGGCGGCTTGTTGGCTCTGGCTGGGGTACTGGAGCAACAATTCTGCAAATGGTCACCTTAGCCTTGGTGCACTCAACCGCAGAGTTCTGCGCGCCTGTCTGGTGCCGCAGTGCTCATACCCGCCTCATCGACCCCGCCATCAACGGCACCTTGCGAATTGTGGCTGGATGCCTGCATCCTACACCAGCAGACAATCTTCCAACCCTCGCAGGCATCCAACCTTCTGAGCTTCGTCGCCAAGAGACCACACTGTCTCTAGCACGCCGTGCCATGGAGCCTGAACATCTGCTCCACTTAGCGCTCTCTCGTCCATCAAGTGCAAACGCACGGCGCCTCAAATCGAGACACCCATTGGTACCTGCCGCACAACATCTAAACAGTTCATCTGACAACAACAACATACGTGCGGCGCAGTGGGCGGATCACCAATGGAATGCGGAGTGGACGGACAACCCCACAAGCCTCCGCATTTTCATCCCCGACACCGGCACCCCCCCGGAATAACTTTCCCAAGAAGAGCCTGGCTCCGGCTTAACCACCTCCGCACCGGTGTCGGACGTTTCCGCTCCTGCATGTACAAATGGGGTATGGCCTCCTCTGCGGCCTGTGAGCACGCCCGTCGCCAGGATTTGGCGGCAGGGGGACCACATTCTTTAAAATACTATGTAGGATGTATGCAGCAACCAGGGGGCCATACGTGAAATGGGGGCGCACAGATTTCATTTGGGGGGGGCCGGGAACCACTGTCCTCCCCGCTGGCGACGGCCGTACCTGTGAGTGTCGCTCAGAAGAACAAATCGTCGGCCATGTTGTCCTCCAATGTCCAATCCATCAACCGCCCCATGGACTTCATGGCTTAACGGTTCTGGACGATGAGACAATCGAATGGCAAATCAACATCTGCCCCGAGATCTAGTTCGGCCAAGCAGTGGTTTAAACAACTCGCTCAACAGAAGAAGAATCAGCAGTGAAGAACAAAATTTGAATAAAGAAATGGTTGAATTTAGAAAATCAATACTTTTTCAAGGTTTTGAAAACCGATTTCACAGTTCAATACTTTCAATACTGCGTGGGAACCCTGAATACGAGTTATGTGAAATGTGTCAGTTTAACGTGATTTTACTTGGCAGGCGGAGTGGGAAGCGTTGCAAATTACGCAGCATCAAAGTGCTTTGGCTCACATCGAGGATATCGTATGTGCTACCCATGTCCTACCGGAAGACTTATATACTGCAGAGAAAACTCCGTCAATTCGGACACCTGCTTCCTAAAGATGTGTTTGTACTTACTGCAAGTCGTTTATCAAACACGCACGAAAAAAAGCTGTGACTGTCTTTTAGGGAAATCCGTGAGAAGTGGTAGTTACAAGCAGGGTTACGGAGCCGGAGCTCAAATTAAAAATCAGGAGCCGGAGTTGAGCTATGGCTATTTGAAAAAGGTAGCTCCGGGTCCCTTCCTAGATCTAACGGTTTTGCCAAATGGGCTCACTACTTAAAACATCGCTCTTTATACCACACCAAATGCAATTCTTACCAGTCAGGGCTACGAAACGAGATAGCAACAATGGATCTTAAGCCTTCAATGTTTGATTGGTTTAATCGTCGCTAAGACTGTGGCATAGCAGCTAAACAGGCGTGGTGTTAGGCCACTTGTTGAAGAAAAAAATTTAAATAACACAACATCTTACTTTCTAGTCAGAATGATCAAACTGGGTCTGCAGTGGTGTAGCGATCTAGAATGAACGCAGCTACAATGAGTACCGTACGCAGGCCTATATGTCGATTAGCTTTGGTATGTGTGTAATGATGCTGTTAGCAGGAGTATGATTAAGATATGATACCATTGCAGATTTAAACGTGAAATGCACGTCGCGCCATTGCGAAGTAGGATTTTGAATTGAAAACAAGGCTTACGAGATTTATGGCAAAGTTCACTAGGAAATATTACGTTTACTAGCAGCAATTTCGTATCTAGGGTATCCTGCGCTCGGGGGCAAAGTCAGTTTTGGCGCGCCCACCCAGCCCGTTCGTGCCAGCACAGATGCGAAGAGTCAGTTTGGGAGTAAAGGGGCGTCAAAAGCTGACTCGGGCCCCGTGTATAGTTGTTTCTAGATCCGTCTGAAAACTTCATGTGACTGTGATGTCACGGAAATGACGTTAGGGCCTTTGAATATTGGAAATTATAAACTGCCGTTGAGTTAAGGATCTAATTGTTTCGCGTGAAGCCATCCCCAATTTGCGATTTCGGTCACGATTCAACATTCAAACTGTTTTATTACGACGTTTCAAATTGCGGAAATACATTCGAATTGCAGCAACTAGTGAAAGAAAATGCAAAAACTAGGCAAAACGTTCCTTGATCATCTGCAAAAATCTGCATGGATTTTAATGACAGAATTAATGGGCACAAAAATCTTCTGATGACACAGCGTAAAATTGGCCAGAGTTGAACCTTGTTTTCTAAAATCCGGGTTTGTCAGAACGTTTTGAAGACCCCGAATGCCGTGTACCTGCTTGTTCTCCTCTCTCGTGTGGCAGCCTGGAGATGGCGCCACATGAAAACAAATGGTCACGGCTAGATGGTGCCCATGAGTAACAAGTCACTGTGATAGTCACCACAAGCGAATTAGCGTAATTCTCTTATCCCTATATAATGATAGTGCAACCTAGTAGTAGTAGAGTGAACTCGTCGAGGGAGCTCTATTGCTGCTGGTTGCTTTCCTGTTAGTTAATGCCCCGAATTGCCATCTTTCTCTTGTGATTGCCTCAGTAGTTCAATGCGATGCAGTCAACTGCAACACTCGTCAGATCTGGTCACAATCACCTTTGGTGTGAGCAGTAGGGGCAGGCGCGGATTTACCATTATGCTAAAAAGGCTGAAGCCTAGGAGCCCGATTTTGAGAGTCAGGACAATTTCCAGCATTTTTGTAAGCAATTATATTTTTGTTTTGGTTCAACGCAAGTTGTTTTACTATGCCGCTAACAAAGATCTCTATAGAACATGGGTTCCCAACCTTTCTCTGACCATGTACCCCTTCAGCATTTCGCCAGATGAGCATGTGCCCTAAATTTTTATGACAAAAGGCTGAGTAAAATAACAAAATCGACTGAATTTTTATAGAACTTTTAGGTTTAACTACAAAGCAAGATTCCATGTTTGTCTCATTTAAGTTAATTTGTTGGTGCTGTACATCATAGGCAAATGGCTTGGCAAATGTACTTGAGATAGGCAAATGTCAGTGATAGCGTGACTCGAGTCACGTTGAGAAAAATGGTGACTCGACTCGAGTCACGTTTTTCAGAAAATGACTCGACTCGAGTCACAGTCAATGACTCGAGTCAGAGTCATTTTTACAATATCTTTGAGTTCCTGGTGGACAAACCCAATTCGTTTGTACACAAAGAAATGAGCATTTTATACGTCAGTGATNAACAAGATTTGCGGAAATTTTCTGTTTTGCCTGTCTAGTTGTGCTATGCCGCATTTTAAAGATCAAGTGTCCCCACCTGGCATAGAGGTAGACCTGAGACTTTGCTTTCACTGACGGGTCAGTAGGACACAATATATTGACACCTTATCGTGGTTTAATGTAGTATTTGCATATTGTGATCGTGGCAGTGGGCCTCATACTAGTGTTGAACAAATCGGAGATTTTTGCAATCGTAATCCAGTCCAAAATTTTCGTTGAGAAATCCGGTCGACTTGCCCAAATATTTGATCCAATCCGGTTTATATCTGAAAAAAGGATGTAATTAAGCATTTTACTGCAGTGATTAATGCAGTTTGGATATCCATATCTGATGCGGTTGAGTGTTTTTGAAATCCAGTCCGATCCGGTTCTGAATTGCAGAATCCGGTTGGTTCGCAATCCGGAAACCGGATCATGTTCAACACTGGCTCATACTGTGACCATGAGTCTTTTCCAGATACCAGTAAAGTGATTGAAGTTTTCCAGATTTAAATCCAAACCAAAAACTATATTGCAAAATATAATGCAAATGCGAAAATTAAATCTTGTTTAAGTCCAAATTCCTGCCAGTTATTAGCCTAACTCCAGGTTGCGACGTGACAAAGTCACATATAACGTTGAATTCGCAGCAGCAATAGGAGAGCGAACCTAGCCAAATGCGTAATGTCAATTGCTATTGTGCTGAGGATTGTCGGTTCGACTCTTTCTTTGATTGGCTCAGGGCAGCGCAGCATTGTGCCTGCAACAAATGGCTCCCAACGTGTCGATCGCTGCAGTCCAGTGTTAACCTGTAGTCCTACAGTAACCTGCAGTCCCAAAACTGAACCGAAAGTTACAGTAATCTGCAGTCCCAAAACTGAAACGAAATTTGCGAAGAAGTTCAAAAGAAAATCATCAATTCAAAACCAATTCTGTTTAAACAAAAATGATAACTTCCAAATCAATGAAAATATTGAAATGTCGTAAGGTTTAAATCCTAGTACATGTTCATCTCTGGTCATTTTCATGTATTGGACATGCGACAACCACACTTCCAATGCAACGCCAACCGAGAGGTTGCAACAACATCCTTCGTTTTTTCAATGAACCGCACCTATTGCACGTTCTTTTTATGAAGGTTGTACCTGGCACCATCTTCACATCCTGGTCCAAGCACCACTTTGTTGTGATTGGAAAGGCAGAGAAGCAAGTGCCCAAACCTTCGCATTGTGTCACCAAGCAACAATAAAGATCCCACGTCGTGCTAATTTTATTTCTGCTTGTTCGCGCCACACGGGTGTTGTTCATCACGCACATCCCGTTCGTGGTGAATCGCACATTCAACACAATGCTAACTGAGAGGCTGCAACACTTGCAGAAAGGTCGGGATAGAATCTTTGAAATGACTGAGTGTGAAAGAGACAGGTAAAATGCAAACGGAGAAAACTTAGATATAAATAAACTGCAATCAAACTTGTTAAAGCAACATCGGGTACCATTTTCCAGTGATAGCGCGACTCGAGTCACGATTGTTGGTGACTCGGACTCGACTCGAGTCACGTTGAGAAAAATGGTGAGTCGATGCAACTCGAGTCACGTTTCTCACAGAATGACTCGACTCGAGTCACAGTCAATGACTCGAGACTCGAGTCAGATTCATTTTTACAACATCTCTGAGCTCCTGATGGACAAACCCAGTTCGTTTGCACACAAAGAAATGAGCATTTTTTGCTTGAGGCAAAAGAAAATGAATGGTTTTACATTCGCGGATCAGGACTGCATCGGACTGATCTTGAAACATTTTGCGGATCAGGACTGGATCGGATTCAATTTTATCGAATGAGGACTGGACACGAACTGAAAAATTTCACAGTCTACTCATCTCTGGCTAATTGGTCATTTGTAGTTTCACTTTTGATGGATAATGGTTTATTGTGTCATATGACTCAGCCAATAAGCAGAAGCACCACAAAAGCCATCGCATGCAGTAAGCCAACCATTAGCAAAAATTAGAGCAAATGAAAACACAATGGCATAATAGCTGATCGGTGTAAATAAAGACGGGCGCTATCATGTCATATAGGATTGGCGAAAGACCGTGGCGGTCATCTGGTCAACCAACCCCATTTATCACTTTTTGACAAGCATTGAGAAACAACAATTGGAGATCAAATATGCATAATGCAAAGAAAACAGAAAACGAATGAACGCAGAACATGGTGAAGAAAATGTACTGGTGAAAGCGCATGCCTATGCACATCGGGGCAACCCTAATTGTAGGGAAAAAGGGACGTAGGGAAATAGGGAAGTGTTTCCCCACAAAAATTTCTTCCCTACGTTTAGTGTCTACACCAGAGATGATCGGATAGTGTTTTTTTACTATCCGATTCAATCCTGTTTTTAAAAAATGATATCCGAATCCAATCCGAATCCTGTTTTGGGTGAAATCCTACTATCCGTAACCGAAAAGTAT
>JGI24159J19872_10003281_pt1 | contig 20026 bp, 14 predicted proteins | sample Ectturendosymbi4_FD_19872 | JGI IMG/M metagenome (IMG submission 19872) | reverse complement strand
ACACTTTGTATCGAAGCTGACTGTGAATATTTCCGGCGCGGGGTCCAGTGTTTGTCAAGGTGCTTTGAGAGATCAAAATGGTTCTTAAATTATTTCAACGGTCTCTCAAAACAGTCACAACTCGCTTTAATACCACCATCAAAATACACGAAAACCGTGCTTCACAATCATCTCAGTATTCAGATAAAACAGTTGCGGTCTCTCAAAATATCTTTGCAGGCAGCAAGGTCAAATCTTTAAAAAATCCCTGGCGGGGCCTACAGCGTTTTGTAAGCGTTGGATCTCTTGCCAATCCAAGTGGACTGGGCGGTTTTTAACGCCCTCACCAAAGTTCTTTAGTAAGAATCGTCATTGTTTTCAGTAATGTTTAGCCAAGTTTTCACCATAGGATCTCGTTAAGGCACGGCAGAGATGGTTAAGATACTACACACAATACCTCCTTGCTGGTCATGGAAGTGCCTGGCCAGATAGACGGTATTGAGTGTTGTAATTATTTGATTCATCGGTTTTCCAGCACTGTTCATTGACGTTTGTGTTTTAGAGGTCCTGGCGTCAACCTTTCGGGCCTTGTTTTTTTTAACATCACCGATTTCTATTATCATGACTTGATGCATCCAGTGCCATATTAGCTATGAGGCCCGTGAGGCACGGGCCTCAGGGCCCCTGCAGTCAAGGGTCCCCAACATGAAAGCTGTCATTCAATGCAGTTATAGCCTGTCTACGCACTATGGTTGTTGCCCAACGTTCAATGCAATATGCCAGGGATGGCCAGCCAGTCAAGAGCCACATTTCTTACGTTGTGTTAACGCAAAGTGTCGCATCATACACATGGGCGCACATGAAAATCCCCCCTTCTCTTCCTCACTCAAATATACCTTTGCTCAAATAGATTAATTGTAATATCACACATCAACATGACAATGACAGAACAGGTCATTTATTGTTTTGCATTTTGTTTAGTGGGACTTCAAGTAATTATATAAGAACCGCATGAAACCGGGGAAAGAGCCGCATGCGGCTCGCGAGCCGAGGGTTGGCCACCCCTGCAATATGCAGACTGTGCGTGCAACAGGAAAAAACGCATTACAGGCGCTTGTGACATCGTAGAAAAATGGTATGGCACCTTATTCACGACACAGGAAAAGAGCAGGGCACAGTGCTCTCACTTTTAGGATTTTTGACACAAGATTGGAACTTTGACCTTTTTGGGGGATTTTCGCAAAAGTTTGAAAATGCGTAAAATGAATCATTTCAGTTTATTTTGCAAATTATGTTTGATTCTATTATTAGCACCTATCAAGGCGCTCCGATTTTATGCGGCACCACCACAGATTTAGGGATTTTTATGCAAAATGGGGATTTTTGGTACTGTTCTTGGGATTTTTGGAGTTGCATTTGCGAGAGCTCTGTCAGGACAAAAGTATGTTACGATGGTAGTCTAGCTACCTCAGCTAGAAAGACTAACTTCGTAGTGAAGGTTGGCGTTTGAGTGTTGTGAGAAAACAGTGTGCTTCGTACCTGAGATTAGAGATATTATAAGTTCAGGCCAAATGCAGCGGCAATACGAAAGTGGAGCGGCTAAAAGGAAACTCAGAGTAGAGCAAGAAAAATAAGATAAGCAAATTAAGAAAAAGATGCCATGTCTGCTGACATTGGTTTGAGACAAGCTTCATCACGAAGATAAGAATGAGTGCGGTAAAACTAACGAAGTCAAAATAACGTCAAAGTCTAGTTATCAAATCGGTGTAGCTGTAAATGAAAGCGATGCCAATGTTAACGTTTCGCAACCACCAGCACTTCTCTAATTTTGTTAAGTTGTGTGTCGACCAAAAACTGGGAGATGAGTCGCACGAAACATTTGTACATCACCTAATTTAAGAAAGAAACCTGATATCACTTTCTCTAACATTGATATTATTCTGCGTGTATATCTTAATTTAATGTGCTCAAACTGCAATAGTGGAAGGTCATTTTCGAAACTGAAACAGATAAAAAATGAACTCAGGTCATCACTGCAACAGCTACGTTTAAATCATTTGTCGCTGATGAGTATTGAGAGCGAACTATTATGGAATCAAAACTTTGACAAGCTGATACATGAATTTGCTTGCAAAAAAGTACGCAAAATACTATTATAGTTTGAGTGTCTAACAAGGTGGGAGAAACTGAGAACGTTTTCGTTTTCCTAAGTTTATGATAGGAAAAATGTTTTCATTTTCGCATTGCATATCTACCCTTTTCATTTGATGTTGCAGAGTGTGTTATTTCGCGTGATGAACACGAGTATTATGAGGACACCATGAGCCATTGGTTTTTATTGAAAAGATGGGGGCACTCGAACATTTTTGCCNCAGGGCCCCTAAAAGCCTCATCTGGCACTGGATGCATCCCCTCAAAAATTTCTACACACTTCACTGAGTGGGGCCCCGCAAAGGTATTTCTAATCGGGCCCCGCACTTCCAAACGCCGGCCCTGGGTACAAGCTGCCTTAACTGCAGTGTCTGATGTAATGAAAGGTCTGTTTGGTTCGTAATCCTCTCTGTTTCTTCACAGTAGGTAGTGTAAAATTTTTGCAATTATCATTTATGGTCTTTGTTAGGGTGGAATTGACAGTGATTGGGTTTGTAAGGGAGGAATGTGAAAAAAACTTTGAGAACCACTAGTTTAAAGAATTTTTTAATCTCTGTTTCTACTTGGATAGGCACCAAAAAGGGGCGGATTTATATAAAAGGGGCGCCATTCAACGGAGCGCCAGCGTTTTGGGTTGGTCAGTTGCCCCAAACTGTTGCCCAAACAAAACGATTTATGAATATCATCTCCACAAAAAAGTTTTCAAGCACCACTTTTCCTTTGCAACGTGTTGGCAAGGGTTCTAGGATTACAGCCACCTGAACAACTGCCACCAAAAAAATCTGGCAAATATCCTATCGACATTGTAAGTTACTTTGGAATGGGATATTTTTGGAAAATATGGACAAACCAGTGTGAACCCATTAGTCTAAACCACCAGGCTTGCAAACCAGATCATATATGGAACATGCACAAATTTATACTTTATTTGCGGAAGGGGTTGCAGTTTTGCAACTTGTTTAGGACTACAAATTACGTTGTTACGTCGCAACAAAAGCATAGTTATCCAGGAATAAGTTTTATCATAGTAACTGCAATAAGTCGGTTTTGCCTTTTACATGTATTTTGGCTTCGTTAACTCCAATCGCAAGGGCCTGACGAAACGAACTTGGTTGGGTTACTCTGGTGTTGCATACACGATGTCAGACTGACCACTTTTACAAACAAAAGGGAGAAGCAGTTTGACTAGCTGGGAAGTTCAGAAATCCCAATATGATCACCAACTGCTGTTAAAACCAGTTTTGTAAGCTCAATTTGGCGAGTTCGAGTTTGCTGCAGAAAATATCGAGTTCAAATTTGACTTGAAAAACTTGCGAAAAAGTCGAGGGGAGTCCAAAAAACAAAAATTATTCTAAGTCTNTGTTTCATTCCATGGAAACTTGACTCGACTCGGTTTTGGAACTGCTAAACACTGCATCGTTAAATGTCCGCTTCATGAAAACTAAAGACATATACTGTTTTTCCAGCTATCGCTTTTAACTGCAGTGTATCTGACGGAGAAGCTTCTAGAAATACGTACAAAGCCAGCTGGCCCGCATTTTTGGGTCCGGTTAAAGAATTTGAAGACATCAGTGGACAAACGCAACGAAATTTGTTCATTAACCACAAGTGAGGACGAGTTTTTGTAAATTTTCGATTGAGGGTGAAGGTAGAAGAAAAATCTTTCGGGAGCTTCATTGACTGCGGTCATGCAGCAGATAATTGCTATACAACATTGCTATTCTGATTAATCTTTCCAGTTCTCGCTAAATGTAGACGGATATACCATACGTCTTACATGATAATGTCACACACATAGTGTGCCACATATTTGCTCTTACTGCCTTTAACATTTTAACAGCTTGCAACTGCAAGCAAGAAAATAGCTGCAAGGTTGTTTCGGAAGTACGAATAACAATGGACACATATGGGTTGCGACTTGCGAAAATGGGATACGCAAAGATGGAGCCACGCCGTACTGACCTTTTTCTTAGGCTCTGCTTTGGCTCGTTCCAGAGCTTTGCGCACTCGCTCCTCCTGATGAGCGCGCTGCGCGGCCAATTTCTCTTCTCTGAGCCGCATTCTCCTTTCTTTCTCTTTCATTTTCTCAGCCTCCGCGACCAGCTCAGGTGGCATCACTTCGATGCTTTCAAACAGTTCCTCCAACTTATTTTCGATTGTCGTCAGCATTTGCAGGGTGCTGATGTTGGCTTCGTTGTCACCGATGCACGCACTAAAGATTAAAGCGTCAATTAGAGTGGGTTCCCACAGGTTTTAAAACTCATATTCCATAGTTTTTTAATACTTTTTCAATACTAAACGAACATTTTTCGAAATTCTCATTCACGAAATTCAATTTTACAAATTGCATATTAATGCAAAAATATCAACTGCTTTTCCTTTAACAAGTGCGAAAACCTGGTGATAGTTTAAAAATCCAAATCCTGTTTAAATCCAAAATATTATCACTGTTATTAGACAATGTGTAATGCAATTCAAAAACAAAAATAGCTAAGAAACTAATTCAATTTAACTAATGCTTCCCTCTTTCAAACCCAAAGCCACATCACTTCTATGAATTTTAGGCATTTTACATTTTTTATCAACAACAACCTAAATTAATCTAAAAAGTCTACCCCGTCAGATATCCACAAATGGAAGCCTCACGTTGCGCCCGCTACGCAACGGTGTAAGGCAAGGGTGACAGCACAGAATGCTGCACTAGGAGACCCAACGGCCACGCGCGAACGGCAATCTCGCCCTAAGCTAGTAATTGGAAACCGAAACATCACGTCGCTCATGGGAAAAGAGCAGGACTGGTCGAGGAAGCCAAACGATATTTCCTGGATGTTGCTGGAATCTCCTCGCCTAAGCGTCGTGTTCAAACACTGTTGAGCTGGACGAAGAATGGAAACACTTCTACTCTGGCGTTGAGCCAGGACAGTTTTCTCAGGCTGGAGTGTGTATATTCGTAAGCCCTCAGCTGGCAAACTGTGCAGACGAATGGATCCCATGTAAGGAGAAAGGTTCAACCGATCACCACTTGGTAGTCTGCAACTTGCATCTGGAAAACCCGCCAGGGCCTACACAAACGTGCAGGATCAGGAGATCCTACCGAATAAAGTGGGAGGCCCTGGCGGACAAAGATGTAAGAAAGAATTTTGTGGATAGCGTATCATCCTTGTTCCGAGAATCCTCTGAATGCACAGTGAACGCGGAAGTGGAGTGGCGGCTGTTCAAAGCAGCTGTAGCTTCACCTGCTGCTCGGGTATGCTGAGGGAAATGACTTGGTGTGGCAAGGAAGGCAAAAAAGTAACCTCTTGGTGGAAGCAAGAGGTGAAAGATGATATTCAAGCAAAGAAAGTAGACTTAAGGCATGGCTTCACAACAAAGCCGACTCTGCATTTGCGGTACGCTGAGGCGCTAAAGTCCGCAGCACTCAGGGTGAGAAAGACCAAAATGCAACCTTAAGAAAATTTCGGACATAAACAGGACTCCAAATACTGGCAAGCAAACAAAGTCTTCTCGCAAACTATACGGCGTCTTCGCAGCAAAAGATCTCATACTGCTGGATCCATCAAAGGCCAATGGTGTCTGGCTCAACAATTTGAAGGGCATTATTGGCAAGATGGAGAGAGTATTTCAAAGATCTTTTAAACCCAGTCACTATTACGCCACCGAACACACATGAGGTATATTTGCGGGAGGAAAATACCATCCCAACAGAAGGAAGATACCACCCGAACTCCTCCTAGCTGTCAAAACACTGAAGGCTGCAGGATGTGATGAAATCCAACATGAAATGCTCGAAGTCTTGGATCGAGGAGTTTATTGGCTGACTAGTGTGTGTCACGTGGCCTGGTGTACTGAAAGGGGACCGAAAGATTGGCAAACTGGAGTGATCATCCCCATGCGCAAAAAGGAGGACAGGAGTGAATGCAATGAATGCACTAACTACCGGGGCATATCTCTCCTTAGCATCCCTGGAAAAGTGTATGCCAAGTGCATTGAAGATACTGCGAAATAATTGAACCAAAGCTGGTCCGTCCCGGCCGTAGCACTACAGACCAAAATTTCACTCTCCAGCAAATTTTCTAGAAATATTGGCAGTATATATGTCAAAGACGTTTACACATGTTTTGTCGAATTCGAGAAAGCATACGACCGGGTACTTCGTGAAAAGCTTTGGGGAGTGTTGCGGGAGCACGGTGTTGACGACCGCCGACAAGTCACTGTATTCCTGTTCAGAAGTTTGCGTCCGTTTCGGAGGAATTAAATCACAAACATTCGCCCTTGGTGTTGGGCTCGACAAGAGGTGTGCGCTGTCAACATTCCAACATTCTTCATTGCCTGTATGAACTGGATAGACAGACACAGCCGAGTCGACGAGGATGTCACAGTTGGGAGCTTCAGGATCAACCCTTTACTTTTTGCGAACGATTTGGTACTGCTAGCATCTTCTCAGCAGGGTCTTCATCATGCCCTCAATCGGTTTTCCGCTGTGTGCGACCAAGCCGGAATGAAAATCAGCACTAAAAACACCGAGGTATTATGTCTCTCTGCAAACCCAAGGCAATGTACGCTGGACGTGAGCCGCAATATACTGCAGCAGGTCGCGAAGTTCAAGTACTTTGGGTTGGTACTGAGGAGTGACGGAAGACTGAACGAGAAGATTGGTACACGGATTGGTAAAGCTAACGCAGTTCTGTATGAGCTTTATCGCTCTGTGATCACAAAACGGGAGCTTTCAAACAACGCAAAGCTTTCAGGTTTTAAATCGTTTTTTGTTCCGATCGGCACCTATGCTCATGAACCTTGGGTAATGACTGAAAGCACACCGTCCCAAGAACAAGCGACAGAGATGGGATTTTTATGAAGAGTCAACGGTGTGACACTTTGCGACAAAGCGCGCAGCTATGAAATTCGCAAAAGCCGCAAATGTTAAACCACTTCTCCTCGAATCGAGATCCCAGCTGCATTGGTTCGGCCATGCGTCTAGAATGCCCCACGAAAGATTGGAGAGGCAAGTCCTGCTGGCTAAACCCACGAAAAGGCGGTCCAGAGGTCGTCCAAGGACCAGGTGGAGTGACTAATCTCCGACCTTGTTTGGCCCCGTCTTGGTGTGGAGTCAGCAGAATTATCTGAAATTGCTGTTGACCGTGAGGTATTCCGAGTCCTCTGCGGGCTGCTGCCCCCACGACCCTCCGTATAGGAAAAGCTGGCATGAAAATGAATGAATGACATTCTGAAGTAGGCTGTTTTACGGTATAGCTTGCAAGATATTAAACCAGAAAGATTAACAGGCGTACAACACTTGCACTAAGCAACATAAATAAATAATGATGAACTGCGCTAAACGTTAATCGACAGAAAGGGGCTGGATTAATGAAAGTCACACCAATTTCCTAACTTTGATGACATGATACAGAAGAGAGTAAATATGTATCACTGGTCATAATATTTGAAGAAACATCATGTGCAATCCGCACGGATGTGAGAAATTCCAGTGAAACAAACTTCACAGATAAAATGCAGTAATATGCAGTCCCGAAACTGCACCGAAAATTGCAAATAACTTATAAAAAATTGTCAAATCCAATCCAAATCTGGTTAAGCAGAAAATATGAAATCCAAAACCAAACCCATTCAATCAAAATAGTAAAATTCGGCAGGATTCAATCCAAATCTAGGTTCATCACTCGTAGGTCGCTGTAAACCTGTTGTGTAGGCCGCGGTAAGCCTGTACAATAGGTCACAGTGGATGACGGAAGGCCTATAGTTTTTAGATGGACCCTACTTTACCTACAGTGCACTTACGTGCACGAAATGCACAATTTGTCTTTTACTGCATGTGCTGGAAAATCCAAGTGCAATCATCGGGGAAGCATTTAAACGATGCTAATGCGCCGTTCACTCAACCAAGGCAGCGAAGGAAACTTACCGGTAAACTTCCTCTACTTTTTTGTTGAGCTGCTTCAGCATTTTCTCCTGATCTTCGGCTTTGTACTCGCCATGAGAAAACATTTCGCATTTTATCTCGAGGTCGTTCGCTTTTTCTTCCTCCCTCCGAATCGTCCCCTTCAAAATGCTGATCTGACTTTTCAGCATGTCTGTTTCGCGGTTCCTGAAATATCGAAATATACTTTTCAGCATGTCTGTTTCGCGGTTCCTGAAATATCGAAATATACTTTTTAGCATGCCTGTTTCGCGCTTCCCGAAATATCGAAATATACTTTTCAGCATGTCTGTTTCGCGGTTCCTGAAATATCGAAATATACTTTTCAGCATGTCTGTTTCGCGGTTCCTGAAATATCGATTGTGGAAACGTTGACGAACGTGATCTTACCCCTGCGCGGTGACAGCTGCGACAATTTCGTTTTTGATCAGCCGTTAAACATTTTCAACAGAAATGCACTGCATGTTTCTTTGAGATCAGCATTATGTTTTTCGAGTAAAGGGAAAAAGTTGCTGACATATTAGAAACTTTTATTGTGCTTCATTATGGTTGCAAACTTGCCAAATGGGGTTCTGCTCGAATGCACAGTGGCATTCTTTTTGCACAATGGCAAATCACCAAGATTATGCAAATGAAAATAGAATTTTTGGCTGCTTTGACATCGGTTTAACGCTGATTTAGGGTGAAACACATTAAAAGTTTGTTTTTTTCCAGGGCGGTAGAAACTACGCGGAAAGAATTTCAACACATGATGTCACAAAATCCCATACAGAAACATTTAGTGACCATGCAAGAAATGAGCCCCGATGTTTTAGGTGATGTCGCAGATGGAGAAAGGAGATACGAAACGTTCAGTGGTATCCGAGAAGTAAATGAGACCGAAATGTTCAAAAGAAAGGCGTGGACCAAATAAAGGTTTACCCTCCACAGCCAGGACAGATGTCACTAGCATGTCAACTATAAGGATAAGATGATAGCCATGTCACAAGTAATTAGTTTCATCGCCAATCGATTACATGCGAAATTTTCCGAGACCAAAAAGTACTCAAAGATAAAATGCCGATTAGCTGTTCAATGGTGTATGATTTTTTATCGAACAATTCCCTTATCAACATCGCAGACTTGTCCTTTTGATGATGATTAATTTCACTCACATTTTTTCTTTCGTTAAATTAATAGTCTGCTTCAGTTCCTCCATTGCCTCTTCAGTCTCTTGACTATTGGTGATGAGAGACAAATTGTGTTCTTCAAGCTCTTGGAAAATGTTTAAAAGCTGAGCAGGGTCGGTGAAATAAAGTTCAGGCTCCTGTAAAGGAAAGAATTTCAGTAAATCTGATGTGAGGTGCGATAATGTTGATCATGAACGAAGTAACGTTTAGTTGAAATATATTTATGGCCAAGGATTCTGCACTGTGGGACGACGTGCCTGTGCAGTTTAAGATTTCTTTCAACCGATTTCAATTTTCGTTGGCTAGGAGCTTAGTGCAAAACTTTCACAGCGCTTCATCTGATATCGACTTCAATTCTCTGGCTTGCAAATTTTCGATCGAACACCCAAACATTTATTTCCGCTTTGCAGCAAAATTACCTAGCTTCCAACCAACGAACAGAGTTTTACACTTGCTTGGAACAAGAACTTGTAGTTCTGTTTCAAATCTTACATCGTCGCTTTCCTCCTCGACGACAGATGCCTCAGCCGACTTTATACTCTCTGAATCGGTGACGCTCTTGGGAGTGGACAGGTTTTTTCTGGCGGTGCTGGCAGCGCTCTTCAGCGCGCCTCGGATTCGAACTCGTGAGGACTGGACTCTGCTGGAGCCGCGACTTTCAACATCTACGCATTGAGTGACGCAATTCAGAAAAACGGAACAAAAACGCAAATTCTTCAACTGCTGACAGTGATGTGAGTATGCCAACGGTTTGTGAAAAACAGTAAAGGTAATGAACTTTGAGTATTGACGACAATATTACTTGAAGAAATTATTTTTGAGGTAGTGGTAGATTTTCATCAACGCATGGAAGCAGTTACCACCAAGCCCTCAGCATTGCATGCTTGTTAGTTGGTCGATCACTTCACTGATTCGGACGGGAGTTGCACGGGTTCGAAACTCGAACGCAACTAATCGCAAACGTTCTGTCTTAGCAGGTGAATATGAACAACCTGAGGCCTAATGTTGTCGATAAAGTGTATCACTACCTACCTGACGATTGGATTCGAGCATAGTTGAAAAAGTGTGAGTCGGTGCAAGCGTTTGTGTTAAGCACGATAGTTAGAGGGACGAAACAAAGCCAGTGAGACAAGTGAACGTCAAAACAACCAAGGGATAAGATAGCGCACCTCTGTCATTATCCCAGAGTCACTTTACTGTTAAAACTTTGAATAACAGTCTTTCATTGCCGAGAACTAAAAACATGTATGCCGCGAAAACATAAAATACGTGTGACAAGGTGTTTGTGACGTCAGGTTTACTTTTCCGCTCTCACATATTAAAATAGACAGACGCATAACTGAGCGCTTTCCACCACACACCAGGATCGAGGATGCGGCTCAGGGTTGTACCTTTTCTGGCAGCAGAAGCGGCGGAGCTGGCAGACTTTTTTTCTGCAGTCGATGTTTGACTCGGGGCAACAGCAGCCTGAATAAAAACACAAATGCACAGGGCAAAAAAAACAATACAAAATGCGAATCCGGTTTATCAGAGTTGGTTCGACATTTCACCTGTTGACTTTCTTTCCTCAGTCTCCTTTTCTCCATCCTTTCATGTTTCTTTGCTTCTTTCCAATCGTTGGGAGTAAGTTTTTCGAGGAACTCTTTATACAGCAGGTATTCCTGCGAAGCATCCAACAGGTTTAAAGAAATTTCGCCCAATTAATAACTTGTAGCTTACAATGCCACAGTCTTAAGAAAATTTCTCAACTGAAGTTTTACACGTAGTTTAATTCCGTGTAAAAATTGGCATCGTCCTTGCCTCCCAGCACAGAGTTCTTCAAATGTGGATGAGTGTCAATTTACCCTTTCTACAAATACGATTGACTTATTTAATTATCTCATGATATTCTATGAAAAATGGAAAGCCTGGCAAAATTTATCAAACGTGCGGAATCTACGCAATATCAACGAAAGTATAAACGAATTAGTATTTTTTTGTCTTGCTGGTTCTTACCCTTCGATGATATGTTAAACATTTTCCACGAAAATAGTTCAGGAAAGACGATACAAATAACAACGTCACGTCTATTTAAAGAAAAAAAGGTGGGATTTAAACAATACCTTTAACGTTTCTTCATGCTTGGAAATATCACTTTTGATGGCCATCATGATGGCGTTATTTTTTTTTATCTCGGCCACTTTTTCTAGTTTAGCCTTTGTTTCCGCTTCGGCTCTGAAAATAAAAGTATTGGTTTGAGTTTTCAAACAAACCTGTCAGATTGGCTTAAATAAATTTTCAAACATATTATATTTGAAATCTAACAACAGAATTTTCAAACATTCATGAATAGTATTTCAAACATATTGCGCGAACCCATCAACAGAAAGTCAATATGAGAAAAGGATTGCACAAAATGGGGTAAAACAAGAATAAAAAGTGTTCCAAATTGCAGTTTTACATTTTAATTGCTTCAACGCTGCTTTTGTCGTTTTCTTTCAAGAATTCATCAAACATGGCGGCGTCTTCTTCTAGGAAGTGCTCCGCCCTTTCCAGCTTCCGCTCTTCAGCTGCAGCAAGCTCCTCCAGCTTCCTCATTTCGTCACGCTTCACGCGCAGCGAATATTGCACCAGAAACATCTCGCGTTTTTTGCTCACGTACTCAGCCAAGTCTTCTTTCTCCACATTTCGATCTGAGATGAAGAAAGTACTTTTCTGATAAACATAGTGGTTCTTAACCTTTTCTCTACCACGCCTCACGTAAGTTATTTCCTTTGTTTCAATGCCCCCTGATCTTAATTAAGTAAATTAGACGGAACACTTTCCTATTCTAAAACTTCCCATGTTGCAGAGCGCGTAAGAGCTCGCGTGCCCTGGAAATTTATGGACACCTTTCTGGGAAGGCCTGACCCCCGGTTACGAACCACTGTGATAAAGTAAATTAATCGACCAGACCTGAACAGGAAGGTCGGAGACGTTGAAGGCAAAGTCTTATGAATGATTTCAGCATGGACAAAAACAACTTAACTACTGAAAGTGCAAAACGCAAAAAAAATCGCCAATCAGTTAATACGGCTTGTAAAAGTCACGTAATCAGCATGTTCATCCCGTCAACAGAAGAGGGCAACTGTCGCTTGCTGCGGCTCGCTCAAGCTTAAATGCATAACGAACTACGTTTTGGTGGCAATTGCAAGAAAACACTACCTCTCGTGACAGCTAACGTCCACCCTGGGTCATCTTTTAATTCTAAGTCCTGCGAAAGATCAGCGGAGATATCTTCTGCTGAAGTTCCAAGCGCTGCCCTTCGCATTGACGCCGTTTTCGCATTCACTCTGGACGCGTAGGTTGATTTTTCATGGACGCGAAGTTTCCGCTGCTTTTCTCGTTCCTGCAGGATGGTTCAAATTAAAACTTCACAAAAGGAAAACATTTTTTGTCCACCACAAGCTTCTATGAAACTTGCTGGTTCATAAACTTAGAAATTACACAAATATCATTCGCCACAAAATCAATACAGCTAAATGTTAGGTTATTCTCCGTGCGTTTCTGAAATCAAGATACCAAATAACGCATTTCCCAAGTTTTCTTTAAAAAAACTTGTTGTGTATGATGGGTACGTGCAGCACGTATTTTGGGTAAACAAATCAAGAGAGTAAGCCTTGGAAGTCCTGCAAAATTATTGTGAAATAAAATGTGAAAAATACAGAGTTGAATAGAATCACGCTTACTTCGTATAAACTCCGTATCGACAATGGGTTTGCGCTTTTGTTGCTAAATCAAAAAAACGTTTGATAAAACTTTGAGGAAGCCACAGCGAAATGGCTACTCTGAGAATATTTTTGCTTTGGTTTCATAATAATCTGATATACACGTAAAATACGCAATAGGCATATACTGATAGTTCCCAGACGTATTGAGTTTTGTTCAAACGGAATACGCCGGAAACAGGAGCGCTGGTATGCCTTTTGCAGCAAGTTTCCTGATCTTTCTGACGAACCAGTAAGTGACAACATAACCGCCGAATGTATAAATGATTACACACGGGATAAACACATCAGCGACCTTAAACGCTTGACGATGATTTGTTTCGAAGAAAATGTAGTTAAAGTGCAATTGAATGCGGCAAAAATTTGCAACAGCGCACTTTTGCTGATGTCATCTGCACACGGGATTGCTTTGCTGCCTGCTTGTCCAGTCACCTATCACATTGTCAGAAGTTTTGTCACAGAGCATCAGTGATGCAAAGTAGGGTTGCGGAGTTGGATGTTTCTGGGTGGCGTCGGATTCCTAACAACACCAGTAAGCAGATTTTTTTGTCCGACTCTGACTCCGGAAGTCCAGTTGGATAATTTTTTGCATCACACTCCTAAGCTGGGAATTCCTGTTGAAATGGTAAATTCCTTTTGAAACTTTTGTTGAAACAGAGATTTCTTGCTGAGCACCACGACTTCCATTGATTGCTAATTTCTACAAAATTGTTAACAGCCAAATTTCATGCCTTTTATGTTAAGGAGTCCGAAATTTTGGAAAGGTCGGAGATGGAGTCAGATATTTTACCTAACTTCGCAACCATGATGCAAAGTTGCTATGGCGATTATTGCTTAACCGTGAAACCATCCAATCGTATTTCGGTGGTAAAAACCTTCACAGAAATGCCGTTAGGTTTAACAGATTTTGAGAACTAAGGAACACAGATCCTGAAAGAGATAAGAATCACTTGAAAAAACGCTGACCAAAATCTCTAATGTTTCATACTTCTACTGAAAATGTTAATTGCTACGGGACATTGGGGATATAAACGTTCACGAATTCTTGACTATTTCTGCAAATGAAACAAACAGTCAACCTCTTTTTTCCTTTGCCGTTCTTTGTCCCTTAGCATAAAACGTCCTGATCATGAGGAACTTTAAAGGGGTTACTGTCAGGCAGAAATTCATCTTCTTCTACAACCACTAAAGATTTTGCAGATGATGTGGACTTAGCTGACTGGGGGAAAGTTACTCGACCAGACTGCCGTGAAACCAAACCCCCTGAAAAAAAAGCAGTTGAACAACTTTGCATTACATTTTTTTGAGTTTATCAGTTTTTGACAACTAAACATTAGTACAAGGAAACCAAAGACACACTCAAACTAAAAATAGTTGTACACAACACTCAAACAAAAAATATTTCTATTAATCGGTTTCATGCAATGTGCATCTTCTTTTAACTTTTTATCCATCCACTTTCAATGTCTGATGCTTTTTACAATGCTTCATTTTTCTTCCACCAATAATGCTTCAGTCAAGTATGATGAATGAATACAGTGGTCACGTATGTGATGCTTCAATGTTTGTTTCTATTTGATATTGCTTGTTCATACCAACTAACAAACTGCCTCATGACGCATTAGGACAAGACATTCATGTCAATCTTTGATTCAACCTGTTACGTGGACCATGAGTCTGAACCAAGCACATAAATAAAACACGAAAAAAATAAAAACAAATTTCAGGCGATTTGATGCAAAAAGACAACCAAAAATTAAAGGTGTATAATTGAATAAGAAACTCATAAAATCATACTTGATGATCCAGCCGATCCAGGGGAGCGGCCACTGGAAACTTCTGACATCTTCCAGGTTAATTGCTGCACCCAGTTTAAAATAAAAGTACTGTCTGTATAAGGTAAAGCATGCCATTGTAGTAGGTAGTAGCAATGAGATATAGAATTGACCTTTATTGAATGCTAGTACGAAAAGGGTTAATAGTAAACCCTATCTTAAACAGTGCTACCCAATTTTGTGATAATAATCTTTAGCATCACACACAACTAAAGAAAATGTGCAATTTGGCAGCAGAGGTTCTGATGGATTCACTAGCAAATCCAAAACAATTAGAAATATTAACTGAAATAAAATGAATTTACAAATACGATGTGCACTGAAATAAATAAAATACAACTCCACCTCATCCTTGTTACTACCCATTTAAAAGATGCTATCATACAAACATGAAGACACTACAACAGAGAACTTTTCAACATTACAAATTTGTAACATAAACATAGATTTAGTTATCGTTTTCCTTGGGAATTTTAGCATCTTATTGTTCTTATATTTGATGTTATGGAATAAAGGTTCTGCTTCAAATCAATTGCTATTTGGGGAGTGTAAAGAACAATGCTGTTTCCTTTAGAAAGATGATACAAATGGACATGACAAAAAATGGAACCAAAGTTTGAAAATACAATCGAAACTTTCCAATTAGGTTTCAATTTCTAATTAATCACAATTTAACTGGCATCTTTAGTAACAAAACATGCAGCCCAAAGTGGCCATGGTTTTAACTGGGATTGTGCCCATGTTTTACATCAAGAAAATAGCTGCCATTAGCAAATTTTTTTAGAATCCACCGTTTACATGAATGCAAATGCATAATGATATGCCATTGGAAAATTTGTATCAGTATAGCTTACACAGCAGATCCACAAGAAAAAACAAACAATTCTAATTGCTTGCANTGTGGTCAAAATTTGTTTTTCATTGTGAGTGTTGCAAATGNATGGCATCATTTGAACCNTAGTGCTTAGTATGACAAGCTGGAAAATAAGCACACTTTTTAATGAAANCTGATTAAAACTTGCTGAATTAATTATNCAAATGTTAAAAAATTTCTGTAACTCAAAATATTTTTATAAAACACTAAAACGCATGAGTTCAACAAAATGCATAGTGCCCAAACTAACACAAGATGTGATACACTTCATACAAAGCAATATTTTAATCTTATTTTAAAACAACAGATTTTTCTATGACAAATAATTTGGTGTAAATATTTTGAGTTACAGAAATTTTTTAACCAACACTTTGAAAGCAGTAACAAAGAAGATGTCATAAACCACAGAATTTAGTGTAAATTATAGGTGAGCAACTTTTAAATGCAGTGTGCTAGTTTACAAATACTGTCAAACTGCTAATGACTTCACATGCCAAACATCTTTGTGTGTACAGGACAATGTTATTTTAACTAAACATAACTTAATGTAAATCCAACTAAAACTAACTTCCTAACTTCAAAATTCCAAATAAATCCAGGACAAACCAATCATATCCTTTGGAGATTATAGCAACTACAGCACAGTACTACACTTGTTGCAACTAACTAAAATTGCAGCATTTCTTTGCTTTCTACAAGGCTAATATGATGAACCTGTTGTATCTGCAAAGCATGATCAGTTTCAACTTCCTTGTCTCAAACTTAGGTTTTAATACACAAACCTAAGATATGGGCAAGCACATATAAGAGGCACATTCTACCATCCAGCAATTTACATGTCAAATCAAACTTACATAAATATGTTTTCATAGCTATATAAATCAATGTTATACACTTCATTTATTTCAGTGTCAAATCACCAGGTGAGCCATGAATAATCACCTCATGTTCCACCACTTGTGGTTCATGTGCCAGGGTTTAATAATCCTCAGTTTAGAGCAGTGTTTCTTAACCTGGTTCAATTGAACCCCTAGTGTTTGATGGAGTCATTTCAGGGGTTTGACGAAGGTCATCTAAAACATTTTTCCCATTTTACTTTCTCTTATATTGGGCAAAAATGGGATTCAACAAAAGCTTGAAAAATTACATAAGGGTTTTGCATCTTTGCAAAGGTTAAGAACCACTGATTTAGAGTTAAGTTATTAAATAGTAGGTGTACTACAATTGACATGTGTAATAATTGGTTGAGAACAGATTGCTTAGCTCAAAACACATCTGTAGAAAAGCTAATCTTTTTATTACTTCCAGTCTTAATAAATAGAACTTCAGTAATTCTGGAAATAGATTAACATGAGTCAAATATAGATTGGTAGCTAGTATACTTAAACAGGCAGTGATTAAAACACTGACTAAACTTCACCATGCTTTGAATGCATTTAGAAACATGTAACTAAGCTTTTTGGAATATTTTTTTCTAAACAAAATTTTACAAACAATCTTATAAAATAGACTTACTTCAAATTGTAAATGTTCTCAAGTCAGTGAAAAAAGACTGCAACAAAAGACATGAATCTTTCTAACAAATAATACTTTTCACTTATTTTTATTCCACTCTGTAGCACTTCTGGATGGCGATGACTGACGGTAGTAATTGTTGGTTTATTATTTCAGTGTTTGTTCCTGTTTAATATGGCTTGCATATAACAACTAACACCTACTGTAACTCATGATCTGGTACAAATCAGCATTTTGGTAGTCTTAGGTTCTTCAACTAACTGCTGTGATTACAGGCCATGGGTTGAATTAAATACATAAATAAAAAGTCAAAAAATAAATTTGTGCTGATTTGTGTTTATTTTTACTTGAGCAGACCATACAATAATACATAAACAAAACACCCAGGTGTTTGCAGCTTTTTTAGAAACATCTAAGGTATTTGACAAAAGCAACCACAAGCTTATGGTTTACACACACCATTTAAGTATCATGTGCATATGTGTATAGTAAGACTACTGGTAATTTGATACATGAACCAGATTGTGCAAGTGAAATGGAGCACTTGCCTTTCATAAACCTTCACTTTAAACAATGAGGTTTGTTTCCAGCCCACACCTATTAGCTATCTACCTTGACGAACTCTCAGTTCTGTTGGGATTGGTCAGAATCAGACGTACAGTAGGAAACATGGTTGTGAACCACCACATGCTTGTTGATGATATTTGTGTGTTTGGTCCTAGCATCAGCAGTCTTCAGCACCTTCTGAATCTTTTTTGTTTATTACACTGCTAAATATGAAATTGTTCTTAATTGCAAAATGGTAGTCAGTACAGCTTTTTCCTTTACAAAATATAATCAGTTTGTTCTACTGGTTGTCTAACTAAATGGCATGGGATAAATTTGCTGGACAAGTGAAATATCTTGGTATATTATTGCATACTTCCTTAAAGGATGACAGTGAAATTTGGAGAAAAGTGAAAATGCTTGATTGTGCAGCAAATAAACTTAAGAGTGTCTTAGATCAGCGCTCTACTGCAGTTAAAAACACCCTGTTACATGACTATTGTATGTTAATGTATGCCTAACAACTATGGTGTAAGTACACACCATCTGTTAGTGCACCCAAGTTGCATCCAACAATGCATATCATATTTTTTACATCCAAAGCATTGAAAGTGTTTGCCCACAAGTATAGTTACCTATATAATCAGAACATTTGATGCTTTGATTAGAAATAATTGATATGCATTTGTTTAAGAATGTGCAAAAATTCATGTAACTTTATTATTCACTAACTTCAATTGTCTAATGCCTTTTACAAATCTTCATTTTCTTCTAGTGTGTAATGGGGGAGGAATAAGGGAGGCAAAATTCCCTGGGCTCCAAATCACTATGGCGGCACGAAATCACTGAAGGGGGATTGGTTGACTGTGGGAGTGCCGAAAAGTCCTAACAATGTCACAACTACTTTCTTCGATATAATGCATTTGCTTCCGAAAGACCTCAAGTTTAAAGATGGGGGTGCCAAACTTGCTTCTTGCCCTGGGTGCCACCTAACCTCGTAACCCTTGTGCGTAATGCTTCCATATGCAAATTAACAAGTGAAGTAGTATTGATAAATTGTCTCAGTGTTTTTTCATCTTCAATATTGTCTGTGTCTATCACCAAACACCTGTTTTTGTGATATGTTATGTGTAAAGATTTTTCATATCCTTGTGTTCTTTGATTAACCTTTAGGATATAGCATATGTATCTGAGCCAAATGAATAAACATATGACTAACCAATTACTTAACCAACAAATTTTCCAGAGAACTAACTAGTTCTATTTGTTGGTTTGATTACACAATCAACCATTACAAAATCGTTTTCATAAATTAACTAATGAATCAGAAATATCTAGTACACTGGTCTTGTTTCACCAGTAAAGTTTTATACTGCTACCATGTAGACCACATTTTTGCTTGTGCTGTTGATGCACCCTTGTTGAAGTATTTCTGCTAGTATTNATCAAAAGTCTCATAAAGATTTGTGCACCAAGAAATCTGTGAAACNAACTTAAGAAAGTGAGAGCTAATGCCTTGATTCAGTTTAGAACTAAGATGTCANATAGCTCAGTCGATGCAAAGAAAAGTGCTTATGCAACAACTTGGATGACTTGTTCGTAGNATTTGGGGAAACCACTAATTCTGCATGCAACAACACCTTCCCTATATGCAATACTATATTATCCATCATGGCCACATATATATCTATAAAATACATATATTTTCACCTTTCCTTATTTTTATTTTTGGCTTGCTAAGGTTAGTTAAACGATTATATTGTTTTACAATTTCATGCTCCGCATGAATTACTTACTGTATAGAATTGTGGCCAACAAAATCTACTTTCACAATAACTTTTTATCTTTTACTCAAAAAACAAACAAATATCAATTGATTTAGAAAGTTTTTAAGGCAATGAAATTGTTGTTGGAAACAAAACAACACCTTGCTATCGCATCCCAATGGAAATTACATACTGTAGCACTAACCACACTGGTTTGTTATAAAGAACATACACTATTTCAACATAAAACAAAAGTCTAAAGCTGACAAAAATTTGTNTGATATTTACAGGGCATCAAAAGCAGAACAATGATTGTTNATGACTTACAGAAAAACAAACATNTTCACAAATTTCCCCAGACATGTAGATGTACAGATTTTATTTCTGCCATTATGATAATGGCTTTACTGCACTTTGATGTACAGGGTGACCCAAAAAGATGTGTACCCATGAAAATTTCAATTGTGACTTTGATTAAAAAGCTATTTATTTCAAATTACAACCACACAT
>JGI24159J19872_10003280_pt1 | contig 20028 bp, 10 predicted proteins | sample Ectturendosymbi4_FD_19872 | JGI IMG/M metagenome (IMG submission 19872) | reverse complement strand
CGATCAATGAAACCTTGCTACACAAACCGGACAATTAAGTAGACCTGTATGTTGACACGACTACGGACAAACTTACTAGAATTAGAACACCACGCAGCTTTTGCAAAACTGACCAGATGAATTGTGAAAACTCGCCACAGCAAATATAGCTTTGCACTCAGTATTCATTCAGATATCAGAACTAAACCTTAACAATCAAGACGTATGTCCGCAAGCCTGCATAGACGTATTCTAACAAGCCACGTAATTTTGTACTGCATGAAAAGAAACCTACATAAGTGTAGTTTGACACTCAGGCACATTGGTCGCACTCACACTAATAACGGATTTTTCAAACTTGTGGAAGCATTGCTACAGGCTCACTCATTCTTCTTTTCACAAAGTACAAATGTACGTGGCGTACCGCTGTCAGCATGTCACTGGCTCGCTGCATTACCTGCCAAGATGTGTGCGTTCAACAGTCTCATGCAACAAAACGCCAGCTACCGTTAATATAAAGTGAACCTTTGCGGGTTTGTTGCCGGGGTATTGTTACGCAATAAAGACCAACAGCAGAACAATCCGCTCGCGACTTTCGCAAACCGCCTCTGCAGGCAAATGAAGAGACATGAGTGAACTGCAAGCTCATCACTGCATCTGCATGACACTATAACTGTGAACCTGACTCTTGTGCAGTGTGAGTTTCATACCAGCAAAAAACTGTCATTGCAAGAATCAAATCAATTAATCCGAATTTAAGATGCCGACGTCAGGTTTTTGTAGAAATAGTTGGTTCTTAATCCCAATGTCCAGGGGGGAAAGGGCATTTGCCCACCCTGCGAACGCCCGTGCGCTCATTGACTATTTTATATCAGGTTCCACAAACAGGGCCAGCTCATCTAATGAACCGAAGAAACATTTTTGAGTAATTGTTAGCACAAGTAATTTATAGTATCTTTAGCGATTAAGTAATGTGCAGTACAAAAATATTTTTGGCGATGATTTTCAATGAAATCAAGTGTCATCTCAACATCTCTTTAGGTTTGGTGGGGGGGTGCATCCCCTGCATCCTCCCCTGTGTCCGCGCCTGGTTGTCAGTATGTAGGACACTTCTACTACAGCGAAAACACTAAACTGGGCCGCACAAAACCTTCGACTGGGCCGCGGGTTGGACATAGCTGATTCAGAAGGAACCGGAACTCAGATTAAAAGTTAGGAGCCGGTCTTGGAGCTTTGGCTGTTTGAGAGCTCCGAATCCCTTGCGAGATACTATCGGTTTTGCCTAATTTACTCAAAGCTAGACTTACTCTATCGAAAACAAGGCTCTTTATAGCACAACTAAGCGAGATTGTTACAAGTTACGGTACCAGACTGCAACAACGGATCAGCGAGTCTTTGATGTTTCTTGCCTTACATTATCGCTAAGTAAGGTTGCGGTGCGGCATCGTAGCTGGCAGAGTCCTGTGCGGGTTGAATTCTTTTGTCCGCTCCCGCCCCGTACCCGCAAAATTTAAACCCGCCCCGCATAAATTTGAGAAATTTTGCCCACTCCCGCCCCGCACACCTATAACCCGCCCCGCTCCGCAGGCCATCCCAACCCGCGCCCACCTCGCCCAGCACTTTTTCGGTCTCAAACCCCCACCTGTCTGAAAACTACTAAAAAATCATGACTAGGGCAAGTTTTTTTTGCAATAAAATTGTGAGAAATATGCATTTATTTTTAACAAAAGTTGCAGTAAAAAGCGACATTTATGCACAAGCATTTCACACGACAGTGATTTACTCAAGCGATTTAATTACATGTAATGCTAAATATTTCCAAACATTCTCTGGCGAGAAATGGCGATCATTTGCCAACAGTTTTCATAGCATGCTAAAACTTCGCTCCACAGTGCATGAAGTTGCTTGGCAATTTAATAATTTGGCCTACAGTTCTGGACTGATGTTTGGTCGGCTCATTTCTACAACTGCTTTTAGATCACTATTCAGTTCAAATCGGTTATGAAAGAGAGCATACCTATACTGAAATAGTTCTAAAGCATGTTTTATTAAATAATACTTTGACATTTTGCGCATTTGGCCTACTTGATGAAAGTAGCGGTGAAAAGATGCATGTAAAAAAGAAAAAAGTTACAACATAGAATTCCTGCAACCAGCTCAAAACATTGTACTACATTAATTCTGTGTATTTCAAAAGCTGTTGGAAGCTGTAAAAAAGTTGCAAAAACTGGCTCGACTCATTACGCGTGAGCCTAACAAAATTTAACAAGCAACAAAGCCAAGCCGGTTATCCTTTTCATTGGCAGCCAAATCAAAACTCTTACACAGATCTGATCTTCCGCAGTCAACATATTTGAGGTGATAAAAAAACACGTTTCAGTCCAGTTGTAAATAGCTGTGCGTTAAGCGTTTTTCATCCATTTAGAAGGGCTGCTAGGCTGAATTATTCCTCACTAAGCACGACGGTAGCATTGGAAATTTTTCACTTACCCACCACATGGCAAGAGCCTGAGCTAATGTTTCGCAACAATGGGTTGTTACATCATAATGTAATAACTGCTGTAGGCCTGCTGTCCTAAGCGCAATGCTGGCAACTTCAGTACGTCCATCCAAGTCTTTTGGGATTTTTTAGCTGATTAAGTTCGTGTGCTTTGGCTCAACACTCAGTTACCCGCACAAGGAATTTCTCAACCCGCGCCCGCACCAAGTACGACTCGCTCCTACCCCGCAGCAAGTTCAACCCGCACCCGCACGCATAGCAGTGCGGGTTCCCGTACCCGCCCCGCAAATGCGGGTACCCGCAACCCACGCGGGTNAACCCGCCCCGCACAGGACTCTAGTAGCTGGACAGACGTGGTGTTACTTGTAGAAGGAAGAGAAACGTTGTAAACTACCACATATTACTTTCTAGTCACAATGATCAAACCGGATCAGTAGTAGTGTAGCGATCTAAAAAGAAGTAAGTTATGAATCAGTTGGTATACACTATCCATAGCTTCCGAAGCTATGTAATCATTGCTGATGGTAGAGAGTGTGATTCAGATATCATTGCAGCCCTAAGCGTGTAATGCAGGGCACGCCATTTTAAAGTAGGATTTTTTATTAGAAACCATTAGGTCAGTGTTTCCCAAACTTTTTTTAGCTAGCGCCCTCTTTTCTGACAAACAACTTTCTATCGCCCCCCTACCATGCCTAGCACACATATCAACACAATTGTTTCGTATTGTTTATTTGCTATGTTTGAAAATGATTAAAACAAGAATGACCACAAATATGCATTTCACTATAAAACTTAATTTAATAAATTAGCTCATTTACCAGTTGAAAACTGTTAGAGTTCATGATGTGGAAACTGTTAGAGTTCATGATGTGGAAACTGTTAGAGTTAATGCTTGAACATTGTTTTTGTTTTTTAGCAAAATGCATTATTTTAGTTTTTGTTTGTGTCTTAACTATAGGAATCAAAATCGCTACATACTCAGGCCCGTAGCCAGGTTTTAATGTTTAGGGGTCAAAATAAATTTTTGGGAGGGCAAGTTTTTTGTTTTTATTATATGTTTAAAACATATCTTTCTGGACACAAAAAAATTTTAGGGGCTTTGCCCCGAATGCCCCCGTGGCTGCGGGCCTGTACATACTCCAGGTAAGATATGAACCACATTTATCTGATACGGTTCGTTGTTCTGAAGCGTCCCGGCTTTCCATTACAAAAATATGGTATGCCTATTTACTAGATCACTGGAAAAGTTTACTGGGAACCATTACATTTACTAATATAGCATGAAAGGCAAGTTATAACTACTTGGTAGCATTGCTTTGCATAGCAGTACATTTTCAGGAGGGCATAAAAATGCAGTGTAAACAAACGTGGACTTTTCTTGAAGTTTTCATTTGTGGAAACAATTTTTATGTTTTCAGCATGGTAACCGGTTTTATTTTCTCCTGAGCCTTGCAGGTTAAATTGTGCTTTACTTTGCCATTCATCACTACTTAATGTAATCTGAGTGCAAAAGATACCAAATCAGACGTTTTCAGTCATTTAAAGAAAGCCAACGGTAAATTTCTTGCTGAAAGCCATACTGTTTCTTCCAACAAACGGCTTTTAAACACTTCTTGTCATTTGTGTCAATTGAAACGTGTGCACGTTAGAAAGAATACATGAGAGAAGTAATCGATTAAATCGACTATGTGATTTGCGCTCTTTGCATGGTTTCCCTGGGCAGAGCCGTTAGCTGGCATCGCCAAGACTGCAACAGGCAAAGCATGCAACGAGTGCAAAACACTGGAAGACTGGAACTGTGTCAAAATACTCGGACAATCTAATTTTCTAAACAGACGTTTCCTTGATCTCGGTCGTCATAAAGGTCCTCAGGCATTAACGGCAAAGCCAGTGATTGCTTTCACAGAATTTGTTTATTTTATCATTAACTTTTTGCTTGAGAAACGTCTCTGCTAGTAACTGCTCGCCGCAACGTCTGAACTTGTGATTGTTGATTTTTCGCTGATTTTCTCATGGTAAGAGCACTGATTGTAAAAAATTACTAGATCAACCAAATCAAATAAGTGTGATATATTCCTTCAATTTTGTGTACTAGATATATTTCATTTTCCATTCGACTTGAGGCACACCAAGACAATTGAAAATATTAATGTGTAAAAATGAACAGACGCCGGAGCCAGGATATGACAAAATAGAGCTCCGGATTCCGGAGCCAGAACCATGTTCATGAAAATGAAGTTCCGGAGCTGGAGCTGGAGCCGGAGCAGTTTCATTTGTGCGACGGCTCCGCAGCCCTGCTTTTATCATTCAGTGAAATGCTCGCATAGATGCTTTCATTTTTGTTTCATCCACCCACGGCACAAATTATATCGGATATGTGGATTGAAAACATCAAGGTCAGTTACAGGTCATAACCAACATTGTACATTTTTGAAAGCTCTGCGAAGATGTTCCCATCTAAATACTTAGTTTCTACACTTTGGTGAACCAATTACAACCAGTTTGCACTTACCGCTTCTCAGAACACTCAACTGCTGCAACTGCAACTAGTTAGCCTACCTTCACAGCGGAACTCACGAGGACAGTACTGTTCATCATCCCCTTCTGGACAATCCCGAACTCCATCGCACACCTGGGACATACCGATACATTGCCGAGGCCGGGTGCTCGTGTCATTTACCGCCGAAACGGTTTCAATCGAGCAAGCAACCTCCCCAATGGAACAAGCTCCGCAGTCAGTGGAGAGCGTCCGTGGGTCGGACTGACTGGCCGTGCAAACTTGGCTACAGATAGGACTTGCTGCCGTAGTTTTAGCCAAGGAGTTGTTTAGGCACAAGCATTCGTCTGACAGATCATTGCAGTCAACAATTCCATCGCAGATCTGTTGAGATTAAAGTAAAGCCATTGCACAGTCTTTAATAGCGATGAAAGTGACATGTCTTACGGAAAATGATGCTGCGCAGCGTCGCTTAACCATCAAGGCGTACAGCACGAAGTTACGTAGACTACGGAAGCAGAATAGTGGTTTGTTATCAGGGGTGGATCCAGGGGGAGCGATCGCCCCCCCCTAAAACCTACAAAAGCAACTTTTTTCACCATGATTTTTTACAATTCGGAAAACAGCATTCGCGATATAAGGCCATCTTGACGTCCATTGTTTTGTCGCAGCAGTGTGGTGAAGTATACTTCACGTCTCTTGCAGTAGTGATCTCATAATGAGACTTGACTGCCAAATATTACTGAAATCGACCCCCCCTAAAATTACTGGCTGGATCCGCCCCTGTTTGTTGTTGCATTTTACAAATAGCCGAACATGAGCGGTTACCTGTGTTACGGAGACCACTTGCTTGCCGTTGAGACATTGAAAGCACTTTCTCCCATCTAGATTGCCGTTGGAATCAAAACAACTGTCTGACATATCATCGCAGTATGTTGCGGTATCGCGTACTAGCTCCTGAGGGAGTACGCAGCTTCTGGAAACAGCTACATGTCAGTGGTTGCCACAAAAAATGCATATTTTTCATACAGTTGCATTTCGTGGAATGATTAGATTTGGAGAAAGAAGTCTGTGGAACTTTGTGATATTCAACTTTACTTCCTATGTGAAGGCGGTTTCAAGCTGGTTATGTTGGAACTGAAGTTGAGTCATTAAGATTGACTGCCTAGCAATGAAAAAATTTACCATCTTTTTGCCAGTGTGCCCCTAACAAACTCTTTGTTCACTGTTACCAAAATTTATGACAAAGTGAAACGATGCTGTGTAATGTCTTTTAAACATTCTTTCATTAGCGCTGTAGATCCATACCACGGTGTGTGTCAAACTCAAACATACAGCGAGGAGTATCGACGACTATGCCTGGTGATGAAGACAAGTTGATAGTACTCCAAGCAAGTGAGATATTTTGACACTGACATTTTGCTACTCAGAACATTTTGTGGGCTTGAAAGTTGACACCTTGTATTATTTGGCTTAATCGTTTTCACAAATGCTTATAATAGTTGTTTTATTCTGTATGTCGATGATATGTTACCATTTCATCGGTCTTTTAACTACGCTGACAGTTGTTTAATCACTTCTTGAAATTTCTAACGCAAGCGATTCGATTCATTCATCTTTTTGTCAAAACAGACTATTTTTATCACAATTTTCGAAACTTATTACAATGAAGTATGTTTGGTGCACAAGTTGCATTTGTGCCGAACGATGTCTGCAAAATCTCCCATACTTGATATTTCGACTGACAGTTTCATTTCAACGCACAGTTATGACTAGAGGCGGAGGAAAGAATTTTATAGTAAGGGGGTCAGATCTTGGCATGCTACCTATGTCATAGTTGATTGACTTGTGACACCACCGGTAGTTGTTCAACAATGGAATAACGTTTTTGTACTAAAAGATTACTAAAAAGATTGAGATGCGTAAATTCACCTACATTCCCACTGATTTTTATCAAATACTTTCATATTCTGACAATAAAGCTAGCTCCAAAAGATAGGCTGCATGGCTCTCTTGAAGCAAACCCGCAATAAAAATGTTTTGCAAACCAAAGAACATTAAATGTTTCTCATCATATTCGCTCCTACGACTTAGTATCCTTAAACTCTGAGCGCCAACCTCTTGTGCAAGCAGTATGTCTTTCGAACTACGTAACATTTTAAAGTTTTATTGCGCACACCACAATCCCCATCTTCCTTTCTGCAAACAGACGCTTCATTATTTTGTCGCAGAAATGTTTTGTATCCAGCCATCAGTGAAAGACGATATGACGCGTATCCGATGTAACGGCACAACATTGAGGCGGTTAAGATGAAAGTTAGCTTGTTTTATGGGCAAGGTCAGGTACTCAGTAAAATCTTAAAGAGGATATACTTTATAATGAAAAACTAACTAAAAATGCATTGAAATAGTTCGGAGTCCCTTGTATCCCAGATCCATTTGAAAAATAGTTGAGGGTTTCAAGCCCCCGACCCCCTTGTTCCACCGCTCGTAGTTATGACTTCAGAAGAAGCGTCACGTAGAATCAAAACAGACTGTAATAATGCGAATCTTTAATAAATGCCAATCAGTTGGCTTCCAAATGTTTAAAAACTCAAAATCCTTTTGAAATCTTCACCAGTTTCCAGCAACCCTAAACAAGATAAGTTTCCACAACAATAAATCGAGTCACTCACTTTAAATAAAAGAAATTTTTAGTATCTGTCGATTTTATTAGGCGCATAGCAGTAGACAATAAATCTAGCTTTAAATCAGCAGTTTACAATGTTTTTCTTCAGTTGAACTCGTTAACAATTCCAAAGTTATGCGACCCTCGCTGATTTTTCGTCGTGAACACTAGGTAGCGCTTAATCTACCGGTAAAACTTTACGATAGAACGTCAATCCCTGAAAAATGTGTCAACCTTTTTGCTAAGTTGTGTTGCAACAGAAACTGTGAGCAACAGCTCGCCCTGGAGAACCGCAGGATTTGACGAAATCTAGTTCGAACGCCAATTGCTCTTGTGGGATAAAACGACTTCATGCATTCACTTACCCTCGTCGAGATATGTTTTTTAGTTTTGAACCCAAGCGTTTATTAAGACAGAACGTAAGTAGAGTCCTCATACTCTCACAAAGATAAACCTTCCCGGAATATTTCTTGGAAATCAAACTTGTATGCACGACCCCCTGGTGAATTCTTCACATTTTTATTGATGGTTGGGCTTCCACGGTTAGCACCCAAAATATAATCTTTGAACTTGCCCTAGCGGATACCTTTTACTTCCGTTCATTCGACATTTAAAACCCGTTCCCACATATTTTTCATCGGTTCCGTCCACGCAGTCAGCCTTTCCATCGCACAATGATGTTACCCGGATGTCAAACCCTTTGTCACACGATACCATCAGCTGGAGACCACGTGCAACATGTGCAATTCTTAAAATCAGAAGCAAACCTAGAAATACAAAAGTTACAATTGTTTTAAATCTGTTGGTGAATATTATACGCTGCACACAAATTTAGAAACAAATTTCAGGTCATCGTTTTCCCAAGCAAGCGTCAGGCAACCTGTCTTCCAAAACTACGATACTTTTTCTGGTGCACGATTTTAAAACAAGCGCTAGTGGTTGTGGTGGGGGTGGCTCGTATTAAAATTGCATGACGAGCTCAACCAGGACTTTGTTTCACCCAAATGGTTTGACCATAAGACCAAGCTGATCAAAATTTTTTGCAAATACTGTAATGTGTTTTGTGAAAACAAAAACAATTGGTATTTGTGCAGGTTGCTACCAACTCCATAAGTAATCGGTCTTTTATGTTTTCCGCAACGCTTCTTTCAGCAAACAGTGAACTCAATGCGTACAAATAAAAACCAAGGCTTCTCAAATGCTTCGTGTGGTCCGTTCTTATGTATGGCTGTGAAACCTGGACACTTACAACAGAGACCAGGAAAACTACAAGGAGCTGGAATGTGGTTCTACCGCGGAACCTTTCGTTTCCACGGACAGCATTACAAAACCATGTGACAACCCTTCAAAGAATGAGGCAAGAGCGTAAAAGACTGTTGCATAGAACAACGACACCTCATATTTTTGGGCCATGCTATACGCAAATGAAAGATTGAAGATCTTGCTCTAGGTCAGTGGTTCTCAACCTTTGCTGGAGGAAACCAAATCCAGACCTTCGATTTTGTTAGAGCGCCGCACTAAAAAAATTTTATACAAGTCAATTGACACATTTTTTATTGCAGAACGAAGTCTGTTACACAAAATATTTGAGGTAATATTGAACGACTGCCGCACGAACTGTGCTTGGGAGACGTAGTTAGAACCACTGCTCATAGGTGGCAGAATCCCAGGAAAACGTGCAAGGGTTGCCCAGCGTTTAACTTTTATCAAGAACTTTAAACTTTGTATAAATATCCTGGAAAATTATGGAAGGCTCCCGTAACAGAACAAAATGGGAAAACATTCACTGAGGGTTGGATCAGCCATGATACCGAAAGAGAGAGAACTCAATCGAGAGTCCACCTTTGAAGCCTGTTTTACACGCAAACGTCGCAGCAAGAGAATTGCGATGCATCACTAATGATCCGTGTGAAATTCAACTGCTCCACTCGGAAGTTGCTGAAAGCATCAGCTAAAAATGACCTGCGTTGTATAAAACTTACAGTAACTTGTGGCTGAGGTCGGACAGGCAAGTGGTGTTTTGCAAAAAAAACACTATGAAAATAAGAACCATCAAAAGAAAGAACATTTCAATGCTATAGCGCAGGGGTCTCCAAAGCACGGCCCGCGGACCAAATCCGGCCCACGAAGCCATTTTCATCCGGCCGCAAAGACATTTTGTCAATAATGAAAAATTAACAAGTTTACAAAAAACTTGTTGATTTGGTAGAATGCAACATATCCCGAAACAATCACATTACGTAAGATGTCCGTCCCTCGAACTGTTGTGTAACAGCTTATGTGGCCCTCTGGCAAGAAGTTTGGAGACCCTTTCTACAGCGGTACAGCGAGCGAGACAACGGATTCTGCAACTGCGGTGAATCGCCTCGTGGCAAAACAAGGCAGTTCTGACGGTTGATCGATTGCCGCCAAAATAACATTCCAATTTATAGGGAATGCGTGGTTAACGGATCGAGCCGCTATTGAACCCGAACCAAAAGTCAAGTGGGATCAATGAATTTCTATGGAGTTAAGATATAACCTGACGTGCCGGTCAATATGAAAAATCACGAACCAGTGGTAAATTTGTTAGAGTTGCAAGAAAAACTACCGAGATAAATCTAGGTTCGCGCAAAGCTGATCACTCGAATATTGGTTAAGGAATGATTGCATGTCGCAGTCATCTTCTTTATAGGAATAAAACCTCTTTAACCGCTTTGAAATTGAAAACTAGCTAAATAACACCTGCAGCAGAAAACGCATACGATAATATCAGAAGTAGACAAAGATTTACAAACATGCACTAATACGAAAGTTCCTGTTTGTCTTTGCTACAGCCTCGCACTTTTACACCCTTGTCGTAGAATATGCGTGTGTCTTTTGAAAATTTGCTCTCAGTCCAGTTTCTATTTTCTAGCAGAAGCTACACCGTAACTAATGCGCTGCTACGCTGTTTTGTACCTGCACAAATTAGGATGCACACCGCAGTGATGTCGTTCGACTGGATGAAAATTGCGCGTACACAGGTGTCAGCTTAGTTTTGGTTTGGCCCGAAAGAAATGTTGTTTTGTCACCTCCGTCAAATTTTTCTCCAAGCAATTGGTATAAGTGATCGCATCCGTAAGGTATTAATGTTTTCGGATAATCCCTACATGGAACCTGCTCTTCGATTTGAAATGGGTAAAAACATAGCAACATGACAATACATTGCTGACTTGTAGATATTTTTTAAATTCCTGCTGTTTTTTGCCAAACCTCACGAGAGATGTCTGTTGAACTGCCATTATTCTTTTGAAGTAAAGTTCAAAAGAGAACTTGTCTTTGTTGTTGGTTCAAAGTTCAACTCACTGCAGGAGACGACCGTAGGATTTCTATCATCATTCAACCAAAAGTAAACCAAGTAATTTGCAATCGTGCCTGAAATATAACCTTCTGTATACATCTTGACCTGTAGTACGTGCCATACTACACCCACCCTTGGCGCTCACCGTGCAATTATGTGCTCTCGCTCTTCAACTTTTAAACTTGCTCGAATTCGTTTGGACAGTCAAGGGACAAGTCACGATTAACAGAGACAAAGAGAGCGAGAGAGACACTTTTGGATAGCACATGTTTGCGTTAGATCAATACAGCAAGTTTTATATACAGAAATTACAAAGGTCAACCAATAGAAATTACAAAGGTCTGAAGGAGACATTGGGAAACATTGCGAGCTTTTCCTTCGATGAAACCCAGGTTTTACGCGTTTTTTTTCTGATTGCATCAACGGTAAAATGAGTGACACCGGGATATATCAGCATTTGCTACTCAGGAGTGAGGTTAAAACTTGAACATTTCTCAACAAAAGTTGCTTGGTTGTAGAAATATTGATGCTCGCGTTTCAGGCGTTTACAAGAAAAAAGAAAATGCTTCAGTAGTTTTCCATCAATGGAACAATAACTGAATAAATTTTAAGGATTGTCATTATAACTTTAAACTAACAATTAAAGCAACGAGTTAGCATGTGCTGGTAATTTCAGCGCTGAATAATATTTCACAAAGGGATAGGCACCCACATTTCCATCTACCTGCGAGGGTCAGTGCAAAGTATAGCACTAAAAAGAACGATGAAGGCACAGCCTCCGCAAATATATACGACACGCTCACAACAACGAACAAAGCAGCACCACGCCACCAACTGAATACAACAACAATTTTATTTTTTGGCCTTAACGCAAGCAGACTTGTCAGTGCAGACACGGTAAGGCCGAATAGCGCCTAATTAGAAAAGTACACCGGGATGCAAAAACGCACATAGATTTACAACAATATCGGTTGTAAGTGTTGCGCCCTTTCAAAACATTTGCAGAAAGTAGAGTTTGTTGACGTTGTTGTGCAACCCAATACCCATCCTTGTCAAAAGCATTCACTGAGTTAATCTATTCAGTGAAATGCAGTATTCTGACGCATGATATAAGGTTATTGAAGGACTTAGGGTGGTTCTCGGCCAACGGATCCAAACAAAAATAGTTTTGAATGTTAACTTGGTATGTACGACACGCATTCTGTAAGGTGGAAAATTAAAAATCAGATAGGATATAAAGTTATTATAAATATTTGAAAACTGTCAATAGAGTGAAACTTGAAAGTTTCGCAAAGTTGCATAAGAAAGAACAACCAATTATTGAAATAAGATGAATTTTTATCGAGTTGTTTTTATTTGAATCTTGTATAGCATCGAAAAGACAACAAAATATATTTGAAAAATTTTTTCAATGTTTGACGTCTAATGAAGTCATCACTGATGATTTGCGTTGATTGTGAATGTCGTCCTTTTATATTGTAGTTTTTTGGCACATATCGCTACATACAAAGACAAATGACACGAATACTTTAAAGGCTGTACATTCTTTTTGCTGAAAACTTGTGCGGCACAAGGCAGAGCGAAGGTACCCTTCGGTAATTTGCTTTTTTACACTTTTCAAATTACATAAACACCGTACGACTAACCACGGGATATTGTAGATATCCCTGGACTAAACACTCACCTGGAGAAGCACATCTTCCTAACATGACACGTAAGCTTCAACCGAAACTGCCTGACTATATCTTGTAGTTGCAGCCGAAATAGGCGTTTACTTTCCGGTCTTCATCTGCCACCCAGTCAGCTCTGCTGGCCTGTGAGTGATGCGTTTATTCACACAACGTTGTTCGCATCAGTTGGTAACCTGCCATTAAGTGGAAACATCAACAGTTCACAATGCTGTCTTTAGTCTAAGCTTCAAGAAAAAAAAAGAACTGCAAATGCAGATGCTGGAAAACTCAGCTCAACCAGTATGTATTGCTATTTTAAACTACTAGACACATCTCAAACAGTTGTAAAACTTCAGATTTGTGACCTTGCGGACATTCCAAGTTTTATTCTGATTTCTACTGCAACCTTATCACCTGGAAAACATCAAAACCAACGCAAAAATAGATAAAACTTTCATGCTGAAATCCCCAAGAAAGAAGGCTTCCATTAACCAGCACAAAATAGAATAAAGCGGTTGGCGTGGGGGCATAAATTGCAAACAGATTCGGAAATTAAATTATATATATCGCAGCTTCCATTGCACACCTGCCTGCTATCTGAGCATTTCGTAAATACCTAGGCAAGTTGTAAATGATTGCGTGCACGCCATGCGGAAGCCCAGCCCAAGCTGACCTGATGGTTACATTGAGCAAATATTGACAGAGTAGAGTCGCGCACGTAAACAGACGCAGAAAGACATATTTCTCTGCATTGAAGCATCAAGATAATGCGAACCGAATCTTGTCGATCTGACCGTTACTCTACATAAAGATACAGAGCGTTTAAGCGGAGATTCACAATTCGAAAACAGATCTGCTTTTCAGTGCCATGTATGATGAAAGGTGCCGTTCGAATCTGCAGAAAAAAACAAGCTGGATTTTGACACGGTACTTCGGCATATCGTTGTTTGATGCATGGCTGCCGACATGCACTTCCAAACTTTAATTGAAAAGCAACGACCACTTTCTTAACCTTTTTGCGCAACTACACTTGTCGACGTTTTTCGAAAACGACTCTTTTTGAATTGTTTTAAAGATTATGAACCTATTGACCTTTTTAAAAAACTTCCTACCAATAACAACCCAAGCAAAGTAACATCAATAAGAAAGTAGGTTAAGGCTCCAACTTAATTTTCCTTGGATTGGTGGAAAGCTACCCGCATTTTTACAACTTGCTTCATTACATCCTATACCCTACCCTTTGCGGCTGTGTATTCGGAAGTACGTTGTTTTGTATATTTTACTTCAGAAGTCTTTCCCCTTCATCATCTTTTACTTTGATTTCAACAGTCTTTATTAGACACACTGCTGTCCCCAGTTTTTCAAGAGTTGCGCAAGCTACCGTTTACTGCGGTGTTGTTCGTTACAAGCCAGGAACGCTTCAGATTTGCTGGCAACTGCGCCTCCAATAAATATTTCGAATTTCTTTTTCTCAAACCCACTGCCTTGACCACGGTGTTGCTTCAATTTATAGCAATCTATTTCATGGAGATACAAGGAAAGCGCAACTTGCATTCAGCAAAAGATTGTTAACACAAGTTGCAGAATGACAATTAAATTGGCTGGTTCATGAAAATCTATTGCGCAGAGTGTTTGACACTTAGCCCCCGACGCCTCACAAAATATAAAAAGTAAAAAATCGTGTTGTCTATCAATAACAGCGCAAAGCGTTGGGGCGTCTGGTCAACTATAAGTGCAGTTCAACTTATTTTGACGAATAGAGACTTCGTGAGTGAAAGCATTTGATAAAAAACGTGATAATTATCCCAAATAACCCACCACGTTCATTTTTCAAACGATTGAACAATGGCACTGTCTAAAAACAACTGATTTCGTGACTAGACTCAAACAGTAGTGTTTAGCTAACCAGAACGCTGATCTCAGTAAAACGTACATTGCGAAGTGTTTTAAATATACTGCTAAATTTTCAAGCGGAGTCAGTACATAGTTTCTTCTCCGAACCAAAAGTACTCGTGGAAAGCAGCTTAGAGACACAGTCTTCAAATCCAGAACCTTTATACTATTTTTCAGCACACTTTCTGACTGAGTCCACTGGCATCTGCAGCAAACGTACTTTTTCAATACTGAAGATGGAAGTCAATTGCAAAATAACCTGTACATTATCTTCTGACATAAACCATGTGCTCCCACTAAGGACTTCCAGCTGACTGTCGGGTTTTGTGCACTTTCGACCTTGGCGTGACAAAAGTCATTAAAGGCGTGCCATTTGGTCAACAATCGCTTCCGCGAAAGTAGACTCATTGCGTCATGCCGGCAAATGGCGGAGGCACACACTTTTTGAATGGCTAAAGAGAACCGCTTACTGAAGAGATTCACATTTATAAATTTTGTTCGTTGTTAACGAACGTTGCTGTCACTCGCAACAGAAGCGCTGTTAGTCAAGAAATCAATTTTAGCCGCTATGTCTTTTTTATTCACACATTTTCTGCAGGTAAGCCTGGAGTTTTTCTTACGTTTTCTTAACTCCGCTGTAGTGTGCTCCTTCCCAGCTACGTCCTCAGTCCTAAAACTGATCACCGGTACTTTTAATGTTCTGTCTTAAAGTATATGTCCTGTCGAAATGTTAAAGCAAGGTGTTGTACAGTGCTCAAAGCAAATTTTGCAAATTGTTTTATGGAAACTTTTCAAAATAAAAAAATGCTAGCTGACAAACGTTTGCTCCTGAAAGGCTACATTAATGAAAAACTTAACGAATTTGGGAATATTTCAGAAGAGATGATACACAACAGGGAAAAGTTCATATGACAAGTTATTCTTTGCATAACTTCAATTATTTTCTTCGTTCAAATCTGAACGGATTTGATCTGAGCTCCTTGCATGTTTTAGTGAACCGCAATAAGGCTCACACAGCTTAATCAAACGCCATGCATAAACTTCAAAAAGAAAGAACGGTTGTAAACCAAAAGCTGCGCTTTTTGTAGTTTCTCCACATGCATTGAGGAACTTTTGACAGTATGATGTGATTTCATGTTTTGTGAAGTAACTGCTTCTAGGTTTTCATATGCAAACTGCGAAAATTTTCACCATATCATACACGGACCAATTTTTCAAGATTCGCACATCTCGGGTCAATGAAGTGATTTTGGTATATTTCTGAAAAGTCTAAATACCAGAGCTCAGGCGATGATGCAACGGCAAATATTGCACTTCGTGACGTTGTTGCTTAGTTATCGCATTCTGAGCACATATGCTTTATTTTTACAATTTTAAGCACCTCTTACTTTGTTTACTTTTTCTGGATCCATTTTTTGTACAGCATTATACGAAAGATTTGCGAAAATTACAACACAGCAAAATTACCAGAATCAGAATTTGTGCTTGTAAAAATTTTATGCATGATTGGGAACTAATCTTAATTTCCTTCAAGTCAGAACAGTAGCAAAACATATGAAAATGGGAAAGCGATTTATTAAAACTGGACCACCTCGGGTCGGCATTCCAATTATTACCCTGGATCGGGAACCATGGATTGTTCACTGTTATAATGACGTTATCGATCTGACCTGCAGTATTCTGTTTACTCCTTGCAATGCTACACCCGTAAGTTGCAGGGCAAAACCAATGCGACTTTTAGTTTGCCATCTTTTACATGGTCGTCCCACGACGTGCTTAAGATGCCTTAAGTACCCCGTGGTCATCTTATGGAAACGTTACATACACTCTTGCTACTAGTTTAATTATGAGAAAGAGATTCTCGGCGCGACTTGGTTTACCAGCCTCTCAATGACTATTTCATATGCGAATGCCTGGTACGTATCAATATAGCATGGACTGCATGCAACCATTTCTCTCTTTTAGGTCTGGTTTCCCCTAGAAGGGTCATAGCGCATGCCGAATACTAACAACTCAATGAATTTTGTTCAGTACGCTACAGGAAACTTTATATGGCTTATTAGCCAATGTCGTGTTCTGTTTTTATCATCTTTTAATGGCCTACATGCTTTCTCCGAGAAGCAACTATAAAAAACGTCGTTGCAACTCGGCAAGTATCCAGGAGTCGTCAATAGCGTTAAAAAACCCAAACGTTTTTCAAACGTTGCATGATACTAAACAGTAATTTCTGTTATCGAAACCATTTTCTTACTGCACCATGCTGTGCTTCCTATTACTCAGCTGTAGCTGTCCAAGCTGCCCCACAATCTGTCACTGTTTTGCCAAAACTTTCAAAGCGATTTTAGGTATTCAACACGTTCTGATGATAGCTTGCATTCAATTGGTTGTAATGATAATTTTTAGCGGGCGTAACATTCAGTCGAATCCGGTGTCAAGCGAAATTTCTGGCTTGCGAAATTTCTGACTTCACACCATGTGCACATGCATAAAGTAATATTGCACATATCAAATATTCTAAGAAAAGTGATGATTAGGGCTTAGTTAAGGGTTCGAGTTTAGGTAAGTGTGTTGGGTTAGGGTGAGAAAAAGAAAAATAATGGAGGTCTAAGACTAAGTCCAAAAACTTTCAGCTGTTAAAGCTATTCCCGTTTGTTTCGTTTGTCAAGCAGTGAAGCTAATTGCAAGTAAGCTGAAATTATTTGGAAGAAACTGGATTGTAGGCAAGCTATAGTTAAATATAGTTAAACTAAATAAATACAAACAAATCTTCCTCAGCAGTGTTTTAGTCCGGAGGCTTTCGCTCAGCGATACTCAAAAATAATCACAATTCCATCTCTTTCCATAGGCAAGAACTACTTTTTGTCTTTACTGATCTCCGTTCCGTAGATTTTGGAATGCACTTTTTCATAAATCCAAACTATTCTAAACGTTTTCTAAAAGATGCTGTGACAGACAATTACATAACTACTATACTGCGTAATACTGGGTGCATCGCCCCCTGACTTTAAAAATGCACAAGGGATAAAGTCTGCGCACACCTCTAAACCGTTGGAGGCACTGACTGCCTGGCAGCTTGCATCAGGTCTCGCTGAATGTCAGAAAGGTCTGGCACTTATGTCATGCTACTCCCGAGTAGCGAAAAACTCTGCGACTGCGAGGTCCGTCGACGAAGCAAACCAGCGGTTGCCAACCTATGGTACACACGTACAACTACTGGTACGCGAGGATATTCCGGTTGGCAAACGAGCAGCGCCAGGGTCATATCCAAATTTAGAGTCAGATCAATTCACGGCTTGCATTGTTGCAACTGTCGCAAACTGCAAGTGGCTTTGCAATATTAAATCACCCTGTAGTTAAAAGAAACCCACGGTTACTTCAGTTGAACAGCTGTTGTTACTAGGCAAACACTTGCAACACTCGCGTTGAATTGTTTTTTGTTGATTTATTTGTGTGTTTTAGTAGTCATAAGTACATACTAGCAAAGCGACTTCTGGAACAGACTTTAGGCAGCGACAGTAANAAACGCATCAGCTGGCGTNTAAAAAAATGTTGAGATTTAGACCTGTACTACCATCCTTCGCTTTGCCTTGTTTCCGGCGTGACGACAGTCATATGCAAACAATCTAATAACAGCTTCGCTTTCTCGGATTCATTATAACAAGAGCTATCTGCAACACTGATCTGAATATGTGCGTTAACTCGCAGTTACTGACTATTTGCACAAGATGCCCGCGTCTTATGCTGTGAAAAGAAAGTTGCGCTGCTCTCCAGGGACTTGAGGAAACTGTTGCAGAATCTCACGTGTAAACAAACTTATCTTTTAGAGACCATACAGAAGCGTAAACATGTGCTTTGTTTGAAGTTCAACGGTTGATCCTTTGAAGAGCTGCTCTGTGCAGCAAGTTATTTTGACAGCTTGGTTTACGACAGGTTTGCAAACGGGAGGATGAGAAAGTTTCGAAGCAATGCTGCTTGAAATTTGTTGGTAGTATCAAAGCATGTTCGTTGTTTTGTCAAGTCAAATCCCTGCGTGGTTGCAATTTCTTGACAACGAAAATAATGCCAATAATTCATTTCTGGTCAAACTTCAGGAGGCAAGTTTACTTCCTGGGTATTAATTTGCTGAAGAACCTTTTTGACATCGTAATGTTTTTACATTTGTCAAGACAGAAAGGACCATTGCCGTCTTTAATATCCCAAGGCGCCATTGATTGTGATTTGAGCACCAACCAGTGGTGATCTCGAAGCCCCAGACGACATTGTCTGGTGCACCACGAAGGGCTAATTAGACAAGTTTTAATACTGAGCACACTACTTGGTGGCCGTCATTCCGTTACGATGCGTGCAGCTTGTCAGAGTTTGCAGTAGATGCATTAACACTTTGTGCAATTTTGGTTTTATTCAGTGTTGCGCCACAAATGTTACGATTCCGGACCGGAGCGAAAAACAAATCTATCTCGTTAAAAAGCATGTGCAGCAAACAATACAGCATCCGAAATATCTAATCTTTCACCACAGCTGTTCACGAATTTCTTATCAGAGCAGCAGCGACTCAAGGAATGTGAGGGGCTCATCCTTCACGTACTTCCAATCCGTATAAATGCATGGGCCGCCAAACCGAATCTGGTATTGATGGAAGTGATTGCACAACAGCTTTTAAATTATCCCCGAATGAAACTTTTAGACACTCTAAATCATCACAAAAACGCTGGTTTTTGCAGGCGCCGACCACTGCAAGGCATGTAACAACTTGGAGTAATAACTTACCCACGGTGTCAACCCTGCTCAGTTGCTCTAGGAAAACTTTAACTGTTGATACCAGTAGCGGATTAAGGGGGGTGCTGACTGGGCTACAGCCAGGGGCCCCCACCATTTAGGGGACCCCCAATTTCTAAGTCGGTAAAAAAGAGTAATGTGTGAACAACACACAATACAGTACACTGTAAAAGCTACCATCGCCAATCGGGATTGATAAGTAGGCTCTGTGCTCACTCGTTGAAAATGCTTCGTTGACGTAAAGGTAGTTGATTCTTTGGCGTGTGGTCTGGCTGACACTCACTAGCAAGTTAGTATTCCAAGGTCTAAAAAGGTAAGGTATTCGACCCGCTTGTCTTATGTCCGTTTCAGATGCGCATATCGGTCCTGCAGACAGCCCTGAAGAAGTTGGGAACTTGTTAGGTGGTGTCAGGTCTCTTAACAATGGTGAAAGTAGGTCGATTTTTGCTGAGGATAATAAATCATAGTGTTATAAGGCAGGACTTCCAGAGGTGGTACTTCAATACCAATTCTGGTACTATTTACTTCCGAGATGCAAGTTTGGACATTTTAATACATATTACTCGTATGTGAATCGCCATTATTTGGCACTATTCTTGATAACTGACTTAAACAGAATAAACGCAATGATAAACAGAAAGGTGGCAGATATCAAGATACTTAAAACGTTAGCTGATAACAAGAATTAAACCGTATCAAGCACGTCACGTCTAGACATGGCGT
>JGI24159J19872_10003278_pt1 | contig 20029 bp, 11 predicted proteins | sample Ectturendosymbi4_FD_19872 | JGI IMG/M metagenome (IMG submission 19872) | reverse complement strand
AATTTGAATGAAGTTGTCCCAATTTGCCCAAATTTCATTAAGATTGTTAAAATTTACCCAAATGATTTTGATTTTATCCAAATTTGAATAAAATTCTTATAATTCACCCAGACATTTCTGAACATACTAAAATTTTGGTGTGGAGCCAGCAGAACTATTTTAGATTGCTGTTGATCGCGAGGTATTCTGGTGCCCCTAGGGCTATTGCCCTCGCGACTCTCCCCAAAGGAAAAGTGGCATGAAAATGAGAAAATGAATGAGTGTGTAGGCCTCCATTAAACCTTTCTCTTTATGAAGTTATCTGTAGTTTGTTTGCCAAAAGTGAATGTCCTATTCAAATAAGCATATTTGGACGGAAGCTTGCGTTTTTGTGAAAATCAGTCAACAGTATCAGACATAGAAGGGAAAATGGTATTGACATTCTTAAGCTCTACCACGACACCCTTTTGAAAACCTTAAAAAAACACTGCTATCAGCACATAATGGTATCTGCTTTCTGCATCATAATTACACACTATTTTTCCGAAGAAGAACTTGTATGAATTTGTTTGACTTAAAAACGACTCTAGGAGGAAAATCTATTGACTCGAAGAACTCTTTGACTCGGCTCGACCAAGGTCATGATTCAACTCATACTCGATACCAAAAATTTCAAATGGCCCTGACACAACTTTGACCGACAGTCGTGACTCGACCACATAACCCGAATCGGGTCCCTAAAACGCCTAAAAAAACCTGCACTAACCATAACGTGGGGTGATTTTCACTTCGAACTCACCCTAACAATAATGTCGGTTGATTTTCACCCGAACTCACAATCAACCATAACGTCGGGTGATTTTCACCAAGGGACCACGTGGCCACCACTCCTGTCTAGGTGGAAATCACCAGGGGTGTGAGTAATCTTTGCAGAAAACTTGAAAAAGATCAATGCAAACAAGTGCTCCCCATCGTTAGCACGTGGACCTCGTTCTGTTTTGGTGATGGACAGCTTCTACAGCGTTGTCTGGTCTCAAAGCTCATGTCCTCAATAAAATGCTTTGACCTTTCACCACAAGTGTACGCACAACGAAGAACAAGCCTTTTGTTGGCTAAACCAAAGTTCTAGAAAGTTCAATTAGGAAAAGAGAAGCACAAGGTTCATCATGTCCTCAATAAAATGCTTTGACCTTGTACCACAAGTGCACATACAACAAGGTGCAGGCCACTTACAGCTCCAAATTCTTTCCTCTGACGGAGAAGGCGTCATACATTCTGCTGCCTGTTTCTCAATGAAAACCACGAGCTGAGCAGGAGCCATTCGCGCTAAATTGATTTGCGGCGTCAGTGCTTGCACTCATGCGATCTACTCCCGTGCTGACTTCGGTCAAACGTTGCTGCCGTGGCTTACTAGTGAACCTACATGCACCAATTCCTTTTGCCCAAACTGGTCAAGGTTACCTTAGGAGGAATCTTTGTGTAGGAATTTTGTTACACCTAAGGTAACCATTGGTCAATTTGGGCAATTTTTTGTTCCTCATGGAAAACTACAAAACTTTTGCAGATTTCGATTGGACTGCCCGAAAGAGCGTTTAAAAAATGCAGCTACTGAAAGAACCAGCTTTCTACGTGAGCGTTAACTAATTTTTAATTGAAATAGAAGAACCGTTTGCCCAAATTGGGCAGAGGTTACCTGAGCAGGGTTAAGTGCTCAGGGAACACACTTTCTAGCACGGAAGCAGGATTAGGCGTGCAACTTGACTGAAAAAAGGTACACTTAGTAGCATGCCTTTTGCTTTTCGTTTCATGCTTGGAATCGGTAAATTACCTTATTAATACAAAACAACAGTGAAACAAAACTTTTATTCTATTTGAATAAGAGCTGATGATGGCTAGCTAATAGGCGAAATATATACTCAGATCGTACGTTTGATTTTTGGCTGTGAAGGGTTTCCTTGCGATAGACAGCAAAACAGACACGATAGACCAGTGGTTCCCAAACTGTGGTACGGGTACCACTAGTCGTACGCGAAGGCCTTCAAGGTAGTAGGCGAATAAGCCTACTTCTTGCTTTTCTTCGCAAAAATGTTATATTTACCACTATAGTTTACCTCACCGGTTTCTGTTAATAAATTCCTGAATTTTTGTGTACTCCCCTTGTTTTTCAAAATGTTCATTACAATTTCTCGGAGGCATTTTGTTTACGTTGCATTTGTATCAATTCTATTTTTCCAAACTTATGATCGAATGATATTTGGTAGATTAAGCTTTCCTGGAACAAGGTGATACGTGGTGACAGTACGAGACCCACGAATTGAGATCCACTGCGTTAGACCAACCTCTACCACGAGTAGTAGAGTTCCTACCTGACAAGGCCGAGCACTTGTGTGACACAGGTCTCATCCGTTTAATGGGCATGTTCTTGCTTCAAAACCATCTTCTTTGAGCTTTACCTTCGGAGCATGCTAGACCTCGTACTCAGCATTTGGAGTGAGAAGAAAAAGTTAATGCTAGTTTAACTTTCGTCTGCAACATCTTTTCCAACAAACTCAAACTGTTTTAAAAATCAAAGCGTCAGTCTGAAAGTGGGTGACGTCATACACCCGTTTGTGACGATGGGAAAAACAACTGTTCCATCGCTTGACATTTGCCTTTCACTTGTCGTGTGCAAATGGTTATCAATTCTAAGAGAGTAAAGTGGACAAGTTAAGGGCGTTGTCACAATCGAAACAATGTGGACCATTCGTTGCTGCTTTTCTCTTAACTAGACTTCAGAATACTGCACTATAATGAGCATGTTGAGAGTATTTAATTGCTTGCTGGGTAAGCAATCCTTCTGTAGTTCTCTGTAGAAGAGAGTTTGTCTACAATTTTTATCCATATTGTATTTTTGCAACAATGCAGGTTTTTTTGAAGGGAAAAAATTGTCAACAACTAGCATTTCCCAGTTTAGTTAGGCTGTGACTTTACTTCAGGCGCTGCACAACTCAGAAAGCTCGAAGGGTCAAATTTTATCAACATAAATTTGCCGCGGGTTGCAAAAGTCTTTAGTTTCGATGCAGAGATTTCGTTGTAGTGTGGAAGAAATTCTGGAACGACAATTATTCATTCGAAGTCGAGGTTTTGCAACATTTTCTAGAAATGAGAAAGCTCTCGCGGGTTGCAAGAAAGGCTTTTGCGGGCGCAATGTTGTGCAGGCCTGCTTGAAGCAAAAATTCTTTGACACAGGTAATTCATGCTCTCAGCAAACAATCGTTTCTGATACAAGTTAAGGTTTGTGACAGGCCTATTAAACATATTTTCGGTTTTAAAATTATCTTCACATGTCTTGGTAAAATATTACTTTAATCTTAGTCCCACTTAATCTCGAAAATCTGTTTTGTGTTAGTCTCGAACTCTCGGCTAAGGTACAGCGCAAGGCTGCCCAATCCGCAGCCACCGAGATTGTATTAAGTGGTCCGCGATGTAATAAGTTCATAAGCAGACTTTTCAAGTTTTTAGCATTTTTTATAGGCTCAAATGCATTTGCCATCACAACACACCAAAATTACACCTGTTGTTTCTGTTATGGGCCTACCACCCAAAAACTTGTATAACAAACGCTTCGAAAATATGTCAATTTTTAGATTTGGTTCACATCCATACAAGCTGGCAACACTGCGTGTAACTATAGGACTCATAATCACCTCGTGTTATCGCATAAAACTTATCAAAATCAAGGGATTTGTTACGTCACAAAAAGCGTTTGTGGCCCGCAATAAATTTCCTCATGTGAAAGTGACCCGCAATACTCAAAAGGTTGGGCAGGCCTGGTATAGCGTATGGCCCAAAATGCAACGAAAGAACAGAACCTATTTCAAAACCGTATGTTGCATTTGAAAAAATATTTCAAAATAAACTCCCATGCAAACAAATCGTTTGTTGAATAGCTGCCATTGTCAACAGCAGCCCATTGTTGCCACAAACCATTTCGGTATGAGCACGGGTAATAGAACAACTGTCGACATTGCATGTTTCCACTGATGACAGAAATGGCGACAATATGATTTTGCCTGACTACACATACTGTTCCCCACATTTTTGTTTCAGCACCCAGACTTCTTCAAAACGTTGGTTAGGGGTACCAAGGGGCGTAACGAGGTTGGATGCCGCCCGGGGCAAGAAAAAGATTTGGCGCCCTCATGTTCGAACCTGAGTTCTTTCGGAAGCAAATGTAGCGTATTGAAGAAAGTATTTGTGACATTTTTGTGGGACTTTTCGGTGCCATCCGCAATGATTGGGCGCCCCATAGTGATTCAGCGCCCGGGGAATTGTGTCCCTCTTGCCTCCCTCATTACGCCCATGGGGGTACCCACAGGCGTAAACAACAGGAAGTATGTCCGAGAAGTATGTCCGCCCCCTCAGGATTACAAAATTTGTGAAAATCCGGCGAATCACGAAAGTATTGGTGAATGTCAGGTGAAAATAAAGAAGTAATAGCAGACAGGTGAGAGTTGCGGAATTGAACGTGCAAGAAAAATTTGACATGTTGGCTGTTTTTATTTGAAAATTATAAAGGGCTGACGCAAGTGCGTCAGTTACCAGACACGTCACATCTACTTTTCGCGAAAAACCGTGGTCAGACCCGGCATCAGTGTTTTAGACAGTCTATTTTCAGGACAAACTCCTGCCTCAACTCCTGAAGAGAACCCTACTGAGCGAGTCCTGCATGCAGTTCCCTTCTTCTATGATTCACGTTTTGCTTCCTATCACGCTCAGTCCACCCTATTTCCCAAAGGTGAACTTTGATTGGACGCATGCCGTCAAAATCAAGAAAGGAGCAGTTCTCAGTTGGGGTCGCATGATAGGATTTCTGAAGGTCATATTCATGTTCAGTTTCCTTATACCGTTTCGTACTCCCTCTGGAGCGTCAAAAGTGATTTACAGCCCCATCTCCGCCTGATTGCCATCTCCGCTCCCATTTCCGCCAGGGGGCGCGCGGACACACTCGTAGTGAATGTTGCTTCGGTAGCGAGTCTATGGAAACACCTCTATTCGCTGTGTACCCACACAATCACGCCGTGCACAAGGCTGAAAGTGCCATTTTTCAAGTCTTCGGTATGACCCGACCTGCCATCGAACCTAGCCTGCTAATACTGGCACGTTCTCCAACCCACTGTAACACTTATCAGGTTTGCAGGCGCTTGTGTAAAAATGCGGATAAACGGTGCAAGGAATGCGAAATGGACTTTTTGTCCTGCAAGGGGTGTGCGGTAAACAGTGAATTGAGAACCGCCGCTGGTTTGAAACATGGGTAGGTAACCCGATCAAAAGAAACGTTTGTTTCCCTTTAAAAACAGATAAAATATCGGGAGTCAAAACAGGGTGTTGACATCAAAGATGAAGATAATTCCGCGCTTCTTAGGCTGTACGTTTTTTTGCGCTATTTATATAACGATAGTGCTTTGGAGAAGAANACCTTTGCAAATCATATATAGAGTAAACGGCGTGGTGCTTTCACAACTTCGTTTCTTAAACTGCCTTTTCGTCTTCTTGTGCAATTTCAGCCNCGGGCTGCTCTGGTGACGAAGGACTGGGAGTTTGGTTCTTCGCTACAGGATTCGATGCAGAAGTCTTTGACTCACGTTCTTTTGAGAGGCGACTTTTTTCAGAGTTTTTGCGTTTTGCGTCTTTTTTTGACGCCTTCGAAGTTTGAGAAGCCCTTTTCTCTTTTGGCAATGCACTGCGCGGTTTGCCATCTGACAGCGTGGCTTCTTTAGATACCTTTTCACTTTTCAACGTTACGTCGGACCGTTTGACAGCGGTAGGCATGGAAACCGCGTTTTCATTTTTTTCCGGAACATCCGACTTTTTGGTCGTGGCGATCTCTGATGGACGAGGCTTTTTCTTGTGCTGTTCCTCCAGTGATTTATGTTCGGGAGAAGCTTTCTTAACTGCAGGCGACTTTTCCTCATGAAGCTTTGAATGATCATGGGATTCGTGTGATTTGCTTAAGGCCGCTGAATGGTGATGACCGTGCTCGTGATGGTGATGGTGATGGCTAATCGGGTTGCAAATGATGCAGCTCGAGCAAGTGATCGCAAACAGCTCGGAAGCCATTATCGATAGCAGCAGACCAAATATTTGGTTTATCTTGCGGGTGATCTGGCGATGAATCAACCCAAAGCATCCCTGTAACAAATGAAAAATAATTTTATGTGTAAATCTAAACTTTCATTTTTAAAACCACAGTGAACTATCGCAAATTTTAATGTGTAAAGACCCCTTGTCCGAGACAGAGCTCTAGCTGAATCTTTTGTGCAATTTTTTTCACGCAAACTTTGTCACAGCACTTCTATATTTGGTAGAAAGGACTGTTTTGAGAATGAACCACTGAGTAGGAAACCGTTTAAAATTAGAAAATGGTTACTAACTGAAGAGAACGGATTTATCATCTGCTGTAAGTCGTCACAAATACAGGCTAAACACGGAAACTTTTGCTGTGCTATCTAAACAGCAGTACCGTGAGAGCATTGGTGTATATTGGGTTTGCAATCGGCGATTCGAGGCATGACGTTCGATCCAAGTAATCTCCAGTCAGCCTGTTGATTGTGCAGCAAGTTTCTGGCCAAGGTTGTAGCGTGCCCGAAAGTCGATCGTAATTCGTGCCGGTGTAGTCTGTCCCGTCGTCGAGTCCACAACATGAATACTGCAAAACACTCACGAGGTTCCGTCTGTAGAAGTGGCAACTGAAAGTTTCGAATCTTGGCAAGTGTGTTTCGGGGGGCCATGGCCTCTTCGGCCTCATTTTGGCTGCGCTACTGCCCAGCCTACCTTGTACCGCCGACCATATTCATCATGTTTCGCTTGAAAGACAGGGTGAACAGTGGGAGTTTTAACATTTTAGGCTTGCTTTAACAGCAGAGGGTTTTCAAGGCTCACAAGTTTCAAGGCATTTTAGAGAAAAAATGATCATATTTTTATATTATGTTTAAAAAAAACTTTTAAAAGATTGATGTAGTGCTTAAAAACGTCAAATGCGCTGGAACGTTCCCGGCTGTGTAATAGCACTCCAAGTGTTGTTTCGCTTGGCGGGTTATTATCCAAATTTTCACTTGTAAAAACTACAAAATGGTCAACACTGACATTCAGAGTGTCACACACTGGCACAGTTTGGCCGAAATTGCCTGAAAAAAATCACAACATTTCGCTATAGTCAGTCATTTTCTTGTTAAACAGATCTTATCCGAACATCATTAGGTTTGCTATAATGGGAACTATGTGAGAGCTAAACCTCAATGGATGGCTACGAGTTGAAGAAAAAAACAATCATCAACACTGGATCGTTTCTGTTACAGTTGAAAAAAAAAGTAATAAGAACTCCATTGTAGATATAGAGTGGCGTGCATTCCAGTAGACCAAAAACCTTTTCATTGCGGTCCACAACGCTATCAGATTTATCTTGACTTTTTGTTGCATTGTATAGTGTCTTATTACCATANAAATCCCAGCAACGAAGTNAATAAGCCGATCTCATGCGTTGAGACATGCGTCACCTGGCAAATCAAAGTTCTTGCTTTGCGGTATTAACGACACAAACAAGCCTTTTCAGATAGAAAAGGCATATGTTAAAACGAGTGCCGAAATTTGATTTTTGGAGCGCCGTCTGCGCAAAGCTCTTGTTCCATAGGAATATTTGTAGACTTTGAATTGACAAGATGACTGAAAATTACGCACACTGAGACGGAATCACGTAATGTTCAAAGGAGACCTGGAACTTTATGAGCTTTGGCGTTGGCAACGTCATTGATGACATCGTCGAAGTTAATTTACCGCATGATGTCATGTTCAATGCTCATTAGTGTCAAACCTCAACTACCAGTACTATGCGTAGACTCGACTACATAAAACCTTGCCGTTAAGCTAAGCATAGATAACACCCTACTATTGGGGTATACTACCAGTGATGGGGTTCGACTGGTTCGCAAGAACCTGCTCATGGAATTTCTTTAATCCCGAGAACCGGTTGTTGGCTTAAGTCAGGAGTTCTCAATTGTTTTCCCAAGAACACCTTTAATTTATAACTTAGTTTGGCAATCATAGACCTGTTACTAATCTTTAGTAGTGAAAAACAAGACTAAAATCAGTACTTTTTTTTAGCGAGTCCTGGAGTGAAAGAACCTGTTCTTAAAAAATTTTAATCCCACCACTAGGTACTACATCACTTTTGCAAAAAAACTACTGTAGCGTTTCCACGTTCTGTCTTTATCACCACTATATAGACTAAAAATTATAAACTCTTTCAATCCTGTTCCGGTATTTTACTACGCGACTTTTTACAGTCACATAGGCAAGTACCGGCAGGGTTGCCAACCTGTCTTCACCAAAAAAATCAGACCTAATCTCAAAAAAGCCAGATAGCAGTCATAAAGCATACACATACAAAACATGCATTACCAAACACAGAATAGATGTTTAAAGCTCGTCAGAAACGTCGATGTAATACAATTCTAACCTTCAGAAGCATTTTCTTCCCTGTAATGATACTGACGTACATTTGTTTCTTATTAAATACATCGATGATTTTCAGGGCAACAGTAAAATCTTTGCAATATTCTTTGCACCCTGCAATGGCCATAGACTCTCGTCAGAAGCGATTTGTAATGAATATGCAACTCAGACAATGCTTTGTCAGGGCCAGGTCTTTCTGAAAGAAAAAAGCCAGATTTGTCTGGCTTTTTTTTATTTTTAAAACAAGCCAAGTGCGTTAAAAAAAGCCAGAATTTCAAACTCTGGTTTCAAAAACGACAAATTGGCAACCCTGAGTATCGGCAGTCTACTCAAAAAACGATGCGTTTGCGACACCTGCTGGTCATTTTGCTGCAAAAGTAGTCTCAAAGCAGCCGCGCACTGTGCCAAGCTTTCCAAAACAAAATATTCTAATGAATTCGGATATTCGCTTCACTTACAGACCTAGGCGTTTGCACATTCTAACAACAGTGAGAAGTTAAACATGCAAAAGGTTAAACTACGCATTTATGTGGAGGCCACCGCACACAACGCACACGCCAAAATCCATCGATGTTCAACACTGTACTTGCGCCACATTATGAAGCCCTTTGAATAAAATGTAACATTGTGGACAGATTTAGTGCGCATAATGTAGTAACCGATTAAATTACTGGTATGGAAGTAAATGATAGTTACCTTCATTCAGACTCAGCAAATTTGGCAGAAAGTCTTGTAAACCAAAATGCTAATTTGGAATAACTAGTTTCTCGATCCGGTCGGACTTCGTTATTGTGAAAACAAATGTGTAAAACTCACATTCAGTTCGACTGTTAACCTCCAATATTTGAGAACAAGCCAGAATTAAAGACACGTTTCATTCGAAATTTTCCAACTACAAAGGTTGCAACTTAACAAGAAGAAACATTCAAGTGCCTGATGTTCAAGCGCTGAACATGCCACTGCATACCCACGAAGATCAATATTGTTCTATTCAACAATAAGCACTTACCAAAGTTTGCGTCTTATTCAGAAAAGAAGTAATTCGGTCGTCAAGGCCAAAGGCTTGAATCGCCTGCATTGCTATGTTTCTCATGGTTTCTTCAAGCGTGCTTAAAACGACAGCACCAACCACAAGAGCTCCGGCTTGAGCTAGGAAGAGTATCACCAGAGCGAACACGTACTGCGGAAACAGACAAAAAGATTTATATAAAAACTTTCCGTTCTTCTGCCAAAAAAATATTGGAAATTTGTTCAAATGAAATTAGGTTATTTAGCAAAAATTCATTGATGCCACTCATGATCAGTGTGATATCGAGCACCTGGCATACTTGATGCTACTGATTTGTTTTTTTATTGATAAAAATGTAAACTTGATAGTTCACCACATAATTTAAAATAATCGTTCTTCTCGGCAATGCCCACGCCTTGAAATTCAAGTTTTTTGGTGCTGGTGCTGGTGTTGTTTTAAGCTGCTGCTGTTGTCTCAATTTTGATTATGGTACAGCCGCTCGTGGTTTTTAAATCGGTGCTGTTGAGTATTTCTTTGTTTCATTGTTCAGAGTACGTTTGTGCTATTCCCAAATAACCCCGACGGAAAATTACAATCTGAGGTTCTGATACAATTTTTGACTACAGCGAACTCCGTTACGCAGTACGTATGCATATGTAGCATTAGCGTGCATTCACGCGATTGTGCATAACTCCTCGGATCGTGTCCTTGCGTCTTACAACCTTATAAGTCTGCCGATCTCAAAAACGCTCAGTTTGTCGCAGTTCATCTGACTAGCATGTAAACCCCTGAATAACCAACCCTGAAATTTCGTCACACGAACACCAACCTTGAAAGCGCTGCAGCATTTGTTTACATAAGAACCGGACGTTGTGCACGCACGGCTGGGTTGGTTCAACCCCCGCGTTCGCATTGTAGGGTCACAATCTAACGCTCACCGAGGTCATTGGACGCACGTTGTCGTATATACGTAAACGCGTTTGTGTGGAAGTACGCAGGCCCGCAGCCAGTTTTTGAGGTTTGGGGGTAAAATGCATTTTTAAGGGTTAAATATTTTTGTTTTTATTATATATTTCAATAGAAATTTTTCTAAGGGCACAAGACAAATTTTGGGAGACACTGCCCCCGAATGCCCCCCGTGGCTAGGCTACGATAGTGGATGTACGATGCATTTAACGTGTTTAAAAGAACCAACCACAAGTTGCTGTTTAAAATTTAATTTAGTGCTATATAGTATGTATCTATCTGCATAGTAAAAGTACTGGTGAGTTGGTGTAGAAATCAGACCATGCAAGGGACTTTCTTCAGAAACATTCATTGAAACGAACGGGATAAGGCAAAGGTAATATCTGAGTTCATATCTAATCGCTGTTTACCTTGATGAGGTCTCAATTCAGCTGTGTTCAACCGGAGAAGGATACACTACGGAAATATGGTTGTGAATCACCCACTATTTGTCGATGATATATGCGTGTTTGGCCCCAGCATCAGTGATTTTCAACGCCTGCTGAATATTTGTTAAGGGCTGTGCTGCTGAACACGAAATTGTTTTTAAGTGCCTGAAGACTGTTCGTGTAGTTTGTTCTCCAAAAATGAACAAGCAGCCTGCAGTACGAGATGCTTTTTCTGAATTGTGCGCCGGTTGAGTTTGCTTAACGAGTCACATAATATGGTGTTGCCTACTGCTCCACGCTTCACTGAAGGATGACAGTGACATTCACGGAAAAGGGAAATCGCTTTAACGTGCTACCAACAAGCTCATATGCAGATGTACCTTCGATCAGTGCTCAACTGCAATGAAAATACTTTGTTTCATTTCAGTTTCAGTGATGTGCACCTTCATTTAACCCATATCACCGGTGTATCCGCTCAAGTCAAATGCCTGATGCTTTTTACAAGTCTTCATTTTTTTTCCAACCACACAAGGCTTCTACATTGCTGATGACGATGCTGATGAAAGAACGCAGTGGTGGTTGATGGTGCACCCAGTGTTCCTTCTAAGAGGCGTAAATGCGCAGTACCACCAGACCATTTGCGCAGTGAAATCTCATTCCAGCGCTCTTGCAACATTCAAAATTTAACATCACATAAGTCTATATATTGCATAGCCCTTTCACCGCATGAAATGCTTCATTGGTGGTGCGTCTGCATGGTTGAGCAATTGCATGCGCACTACAACAAACGTTTGCTCAGTGTAAACTTTTCTTAGAGAGAACAGCGGGTGCATATTTTCAGTGTTTGCTGTATTTCAATCAGGGCCGGCCCTGGCAGGTGAGGGCCAAAAGAAAGACCTAGGCGCGGGGCCCCTCTGAGCAGCAGTGGTTTTATGACGTCGTCGTGTTCAGTCAACCGTGATATACGACTATGGTAAAGTGCAGATGAACAGCTTTACCACGAGAATTGAGCACATTTGCTAACGTTCGATAATAGAGGAAATTCATTGCTAGTTCTAACAGGAGCATTGTTTGTTAAACAATGAGATTTATAAGCCGTCTCTACTAAATTCTCGAGCGCAAGGGGTATCTGGAAAAAATGAACAATCTACCTAAACACCATGGCGCGGGGCCCGCAGAGGCGGGGGGCCCAATGCAGCTGCATCGGTTGCATCGGCTTAAGGCCGGCCCTGATTTCAATATTGCCTGCGCGTACTTGTTAGTACCTACCCTGTAATGCCGTCTGATTAAGCGTTTGTATGTTCTTTTACCAACCCCAGTGACACTGTATATGAGCTAGGGCAGCAACCAACTGATATTTTCAGGGCGTCAAAATGATTGCAACTTGTTGTACCAAACAATTAAACATGCTTTTTGAAAATTTCGTGGGGTGGCAATTTCCTGGTTACCCTCCTAGTTGCGGCCTGATATGAACCAATGTCTGCCACCAATACATGAAAAAGTGAATAAATGTACAGTACCCATTCTCTCTACTGTAAGCCTTACCATATATTTGTCTCTGTAGAAAGCGGCTCTAAACAAGCTCTGTGAGGTAAAGTAAAGACGAGTGAGCATTGCGCTTGATTTGTTGAAAACAGTTGCGAATTACGATTGCAACTTTCGAGTCACTTGCAAAGAAAAATCGCGTAGCAGCCGCAGATTTCTGCACCGTCAGTGGTGTACTCTGAGAATTTGGCACTCCTACTGAAACATCCGTGACATGCATGCTCGCTTCAATTCTACTTGCCTGCAAATTTGTTGAAGGGCTACCGCAACATAAATTTCTGCCTACATCTCATAAATCGCTTTAGCTACGGACTTTGAAGTAACTTGTTTCCCTGCATTAATTTTAAAACCTTACCACCGTCAGCGCATGCTTGCTCTCCTGCCACGCGCCAAGGAAACCGCACATGGCGATCAAAACAACTATTGCACCCAGAGCGAGTAAGCCATATTTCGCAAATGACAGCACAGGGTTCTCGCCAATCAAAGGATTGAAGAGACGTAGAAGAGAAGTGATGTCTGATCCGGCTATAACACTTCCAAGCCCAGTGATCTGCAAATGCGTAAGTATCAGTGTACCGTACGCCTGGGTGCGGAATGATTTCATCTTGCGGACCCAACATCGCTGGGAGTTTAGGAAATAACATTTTAAACATGAATAAACAGGAGTTTAGGAAATAACATTTTAAACATGAGCACATGAATAAACAGCAATCAAGATGGCAGCAAGCATGTGGTAACCTTAAAACGCTTCAATGACTTTTACTCATGGTTTACGTTCAGATTGCTGCTTGGCGGCAACAACAGCAAACTAATTTGACATAGAAAATTTTTTACTCACCCAAAAGGCGGAAGAGTTTTGATGAACAGATTATATTTTTTTTAAAGTTACCAATAGGAAGTACAGGGCGGTCCAGAAGGACACATCCATTTTTGAAAAAGTAGCATTTTGTAGTGAAAAGAAAACTTCGCAACTTTTGTGACAGGCCTGTCTTACAGACATGTAAGTTTTGCCTGATGAACGTTTTTACTCGTACACCACCATTTTGCGGGCACAGCTCTCAATATACAGTAGTTTACAATGTGCTCGATCCAAGCTCCTTGGCGCTGAATCTCTGAATCTACACACACATTGAAAATCGAAAATTGAAAATCTACACATTGAATTTGAAAATTGAAAATCTACACACACGCTGAATCTACACACACATTGAAGTTTGTAATGACCCTGTCCAATATCTCCTGGGTAACTCTCCTGATCTCTTTTCGAATATTATTCTTGAGGGTATCATTAGTTTGGGATTTGTTAACACCTTGCCTTTCAAGTGTCCCCATAAAAAACAATCCAAAAAGGGTAGTTCTGTAGCATGTGCACGCCAAGGGTGGTCCGTACGACAGGAGATGAGCTGATCCCCGAAGAAGTGACGGTGGAGGTGGTCGAGTGAAGCATTGGAGCAATCAGAGGCGTAGCCCGAAGGCCCAAAGGGGCCATGGCTCCCACAAATTTTTAGCATATCTTGTCGTTTTGTGCTTCGAAAGGCGGTGTCCTTAACCAAATACTGTTGCTCACTGAAAGTCAAAGTATTTGGCCCCTCTCACAACTTTGGGCTGGCTACGCTACTGGGAGCAATGGCGTGTTGCTCCATCCTGCTGATAAATAACAGTATGCGTGTTCATTCCCTGCTTCCCAGTTCCATCTCAATGCCGGGATGAATATCCTTCGCATTAGTTCAATGTATCGCTCTGTGTTCACAGTTACCGGACGTCCATCATCATCCTCGAACCAGTATGGCCCAATAATGCCTTTACAATTGAAGCGGAACACCCGGTCTGCCCCGCTTGCCGTTCGAACTTCCGACCGAGGAACTGATTAAAGCCAATTGCTCGCTATCTGCGCCTTAATCGATTTGACCAAAGAAGCGCTTCCCTATTCATTTCTGATCGAGGCATTTTGACTTTCGGCTTTCACATCAGGCACATTCATCTGATGCAGTTCCCTCTGACTTACCCGAATTCCATGTAGTGGCGCTTGTGTGACCACTACACAATCCAAGGCGCACCAAACAGTCACTTTCTTCAGATTAAGCGGACAATAGTCAGGCCCGGAACCAGAGGGGGCGCAGGGGCGGCTTCGCCCCACCTGCAAAATTTTTTCGCCCCCCATAGAAAAATGTGTTGGACATAGTTTGAAACTATTGCATATAGTTTTAAAAAATTTGGCCACTCTCAGCAAACTCTTCGTCCCTCTGGTGTCCCAAGCTGGTTACGAGCCTGGCGATAGTGATGCTCATGAGGCTGAGGCTGAGCTCAAAAGTGCACATATTGTTTGTTCACGTGAACACTAACGTGGAAATTTGCCTCGTAACTGAAAAACTTAAGTCCAAGAAACTGGGATGGTCTTCGATTCGCTGACTGCTGTTTTACCCAAAGGCATGTCTCTTAGCCTTATTTGCATCGATCTGAATTGGTAAAATCTGTATCTTATAGGGCAATAGATGAAGAGCCCGCATTATGCACATAAATAGAGCTCCTTCAAATATCTGTTTCCTTGAACAAACATTTTGTGGATTTCCTTGGAGACTGCTCCAAACATTGTCTCATAGTCACGATGTGATCTTCTATCCTGACCCACCGTGGCCGGCCACTGCGATCTTTAAAGTTATCCTATGCACTTTCCGTCTCCCTGAATTTGTCCAGGAGGTGCTTTATTGTGATCATGGTTGGAGGCTTCAGCCTGGAAAGTCCCTCCGAAATTGTCGTTGAGATTGGACAAATGAATTCGTCGCGAAAATGCCTCTGCAAGAGGGGTCACCAACCTTTTTGAAACTGCGAGTTACTTTTTGTGTACCGATTAATTCGAAGGGCTACTAGTTTGATATCCAGAAATAAAAATTTTGCTCAATTTACCTTCATTTAGTATTGATGCTCGTTAATGTGAAGACACTGATCATGCTAATGTCATTTTAAAACAGTCCCGAGGGCGACCTACATGGTTCATGCGGGCGACCTTTGGTGACTCTTGCTCTACAATTTGATCCCCGTTTCTGCAAGTACGATATCATCTAAACTCTACAGTGAGATCGGATTGCTAAGCTAATAGTGTGCAGTGGCGTACGCAGAAAATTTTCATGGGGGTTCATTTGTATTTGGTGTGCTTTGTTTGTGACGTCACAATTTGACGTCATATTCATGTTTCCAAACCAACGTTTTGGCTAAGTTTGTTGTCATAATATGCATATTATTCTTCTACACGCACTCCCCTTATTTTATGTGTCATTACACTGAATATAAACTATCAGCGCTGCAAGTTAGGATATCGTTCTGCAAGAAAATAATCTCAACGCTACGACACAGCAGTTCATAACTGCAAAAATATCAGGCTGCGTGTTAAAACAGGGAGTAAAACACACTCATCACTACGTCAGAGCAATTTACAACTGCAAATTGCGGCTGCGCTAATGTCTTGTCGAATGCGAGCAATCGAGCATAGAAAGTGTGCGGCTGGACTGGCTGGAGCACATCCCGGTTTGCAAGATCGAATCTTGCTAAACTACACAAGAATTGAGAATGCGCATGAAATACGCAAGAAAAGTTTCGTTTGTTTGTTATGTACAGATGTACAGCAAACGTTTAGTTTTCCTTTTTCCTTGCTGAGACATTATCAAATGCCTGAATGCTTCTATGCCAACAACTGCTGTTTTTTGAGCTCGTGCAATAGTTCTATCATGCTTAGAAATTGGTAATGTAGCCAATGTGGTCAGCACTTGCGCTCATCAGCCATAGCAGACAAACTAAAGACAATTGTTTTGAATAAAGTGAACTACCGCTGAACAAAATCTTAAACATGCGCAGTGGGCGAAAGGTCTGCAAAAAGTGGTGAGATGGTTTCTGGATACAGACGATAACCCAGATTCCCACCAAAACCTAATTAATACTTTTTGGACCATTTACAATATTTCTTGAAACTTGCATGCAAATTCATTCTGTGGAATTGCATTAAGTCGACAAACTAACAAGCAAAAAGTATGCGAAAACAATTAAATCTCCTTTGCGCAGGCATTAAAGCTTTTGTAAAATATCAAGTTCAAGGGGTTCTTTAACCTCAACCCCCCTTGCTTACGCCCTTGATTGTGTGTACTCCATCCAGCTAGTGTCCAATTTTTTCTTAATCGCAAATAGCAGTGTTACAGGTAATGTTGCATCAGGCGCCTTTCCTCAAATCTCCTCCGCCTCTGTTTCAAAACGTCTTTTTTATTACTGTGGAGATCTATTCTGGAAACATGTGCAAAATAGAGTATGATCCAAACGTATTAATTTTATAAAATAGCTTAACAAAGCAAGCACCATTTGTTTTTAACGCATGATGAATCGACCTTGAAGAGGCTTTCACAACCGGTATCAAATCTTGCCTACTTCTAACCTTAGTTCTAACGCGATAGTGGTAAGAGGTAGCCTCCAAATCTAGCGAGCCTAATAGTGACAAAAAGACGAATAAAGTATTGAACTCACCAAAAAAGCAGAGTTGAAAAGGACAATCAGAGCTTTGTATCTGAAGGCAGTCAATTTATGCATTCTGTGTCAAGTTCAAGGATGAGCCTTCTTTGGTGTTGGCAACACTGGTAAGTTGTTCTGCTTGACCAGACGCTATCACGCTGAAGTAGATCTTTCTTCATTGGACCTGATACAAATTCGAATCCCTCACCAAACAATTTCAGGGTAATTGCGGATATATTGTTATTATGTTGCTACGTGCTTCTGTATCAGGTTCGGTGTGTTGTACCAGTGAAAGCCTTTTACAAAAGTACACACAGTTTTCAAAAATCATGTCAGGCAAATGTATTACCAAATCAGTTGTGGTCAACACGTGTCATATGCAAATAAACGTTTTGAGAATGACGTTTTAGTAATCAGAAAATCCATGCGATGTTTGTAGTGAATGCCCTAAAAGCAAGGTTTTTCAACCTTTTTGCTGCAGCGTAACCTTCCGCAAATGTTTGCCTTGCACATGGAAACCTATGCAATGATCCAAATGTCTATATTGCTACAACCGCATAGAACTGTGGTTGCAAATTTCGTTCCAGACAATTTCGATTTGTTTCGGCGGAACCCTGGAAGCCACTTGCGGAACCCTGAGGTTCCGCCGTACCCCGGTAGAAAAACATTGTCCTAAAGAAGTAATGTACAGCACCTCACTTCGGTACAGCATCATCTAAAATGCAGGTAATCTGTTAAATCAGCTTAATTCCCTTTTCAAAAACTCTCAAAATTAATGCTGACACTGGGTTGAAAGGCGTTGAGGTTGTGATTCTTTTGTGACCAGGCGCGTAAGGAGGTTAGATGGAGCCCGGGGCACGAAGCAAGTTTGGCGTCCCCATGTTCGAACCTGAGATCTTTCGGAACCACATGTACTGTATGGAAGAAATACTTGTGACATTGTTGGGACTTTTCGGCGCCTTCGCAGTGATTCGGCGCCCCCCACAGCGATTGAGCGCCCGGGGAATTGTGCCCCCTTTGCCTCCCGTCGTTACGCTTTTTTAGTTTTTTTCTCTGCTTCCGTAAGTGATTTTAAATTGACTTATTTATATGGTGAAACTGCGAAATGCATGAAAAATGTAAGTAAAGAAAAGAAAAACGTCAAAAAGGCGAAATTTTACGTATCAAATGACTTCTACATAAGTGACAATAATGCTGTTAAAATTAAAGACAAAAGTTTCTTTTCAATTGACAACAATTATGCTCAGTATGAAACAAAAATAGATTTTTTAGATTTCGAAAGCAGAGAAAATATTACAACAGCTTAAAATGTTTTTTGAAAAGAAGATCATCCCTGTCTTCGCCGGTTTCTATTGAATAACAACTGTTTTTTCAAAAATATTTTAATTTTTATTTCTTCATGAAAAAATGCGTCCAAATACAACCTCTGTTAAAAAAGAAGCCTTTGAAAAGTTAAAGAAGGCTGAGCATGTTGAAAAATACGTGAAATTTTACTGTTCTCTCAAATCTTGGCGACTGTAAATTTTGGATCATCCTTGTCTTCGCCGGTTTCTATTGAATAACAACTGTTTTTTCGAAAATATTTTAATTTTTATTTCTTCACGAAAAAATGCGTCCAAATACAACCTCTGTTAAAAAAGAAGCCTTTGAAAAGTTAACGAAGGCTGAGCATGTTGAAAAATACGTGAAATTTTACTGTTCTCTCAAATCTTGGCGACTGTAAATTCTGGCGATTCATCGTTGTTTCAGCAATTAAAGTCTGTCAGTTTGAAGATCAACAAACACCAGAGACGAAACCCCCAAAACAAACCGCATTACATGTATTCAGCAAATTTGCTACATTGCACTCACTCAATAAAGTCCTTACCTGACTTCTTCTTGGTTTCGTTACCTATGCGTTTTCCTGACGCTGCTGTCACTCAACCTAGTCCAGGAACTACACTTTTCGTCCCTACGACAGTTGCACCTGTTACGTCCACGTGATTGCTTGTATTCTGCGAATTTTAGTATAATCTTTTGCTGCGAAGCATCAGTTACTTACGCGGAGTTGCATAATCAAACGCATTGGACGCAACCTGCGGAACCCCCCTAATACACTCCCCGCAGTAACTCGAACACAGCAGTAAACTAAACCCTATACTTTATTTGTGTATTTAAAACGCTTTTGCCTGCAGTGCTGTCTTTGATCGGTGACGTCACATTGCAATTGTGACATTTACACATGCTACCTGCAAATAGGGAATCTTAACTTTTGATTTTAATTCATTTTCTCGCAAAACTTGGACAGAGCATTGCACGAGTGCACGAACTTTGCCAGCGTGCCACTGAAGGAGGTACTGGAATTTGTCGTATGCAGATGCATATACAGTGAACTTCAGCTGACGTGCTATAAGCTAATAAAACAAGGTAGCGTAGCACGCAACTGTTAAATTTCTACAACAGCAATGTAATCCACTGATGTGGTGATGGCCCCACATCAGGGCACCGACAAACTGATATGAATGATTCTCTCTGATATTGCCCCACACTCAAGAAGTCTGCGTCCACGTTTGAATGCAGGATCTTGTTGATATTATGCAAGATCAATGTGCTGAGTCATACAGAACCTTTGTGTTGCTAGGTACCATGCGGAATGCGAGCCCCTGCAATTAATAACCTTGTTAATCTCCCATTAGAAAAATTACATGACAAGGGTAGACCCCAAAATTTTGAAGTTAGTAAATTATTTTTGTAGAGATTTAGTACTGAAATCGAAAGAAGACTAAGATCATTGGTTTCTATTGTTTAGGAAAAAATCAAGGAAAAATGCAACCAATAAAGCAGTTGCTTTCAACCTTTTTGTACCGCAACCAATATTGCAACCCAATAACCCAACGACTCCTGTTGCAGACCCCGGGGCTAGGGTCTGAACATATTGGAAAAACTGTTATTTTCAAAGATCGATTGTTTTCCTGTTTGTCGTCGACTTCATTCTAAGGAGCTTTCTATTCACACATATTGAGATTGTCATCTTGACGACGAAGAAATATTTCTTGCATCGTGCTTTATTGTTCTCATTATGAGTCGTAAAGCTGTACTTTTGCTGCAGCGAATGAGCCAATGAACTTCATAACGTCAATAG
>JGI24159J19872_10003277_pt1 | contig 20037 bp, 14 predicted proteins | sample Ectturendosymbi4_FD_19872 | JGI IMG/M metagenome (IMG submission 19872) | reverse complement strand
TAGGGGGGTTTACGTTCGTGCGGAGGGGGGTTGACATTCAAATTTGACGAAAATTCCACTAACTTGTAGAGTTTCATATGTCAATTTGGGGGGCTTGGAGCTTTGTTTGGGGGGCAAAAACCCCCGTGGCGACGGGACTGGTCCTACGTCCTCTAAAGCAATTTAAAACATTAAAGCAATAATAATGGCGCAACTGGAAAAGCTACTCCTGGTAATATCCACCGCGCACTTTGCAGTTTTATTCAGACAATCATGACCTCTGTCTAAGTCCACCTTCTTGGTCCAATAGTTAATAGAAATGGTCCTGGTCCAATAATAACAGTCTTATGTACTGATGACCTCTGGTGACACAGAGGTTTTGTGAACGATCGCACTTGAGTTTTGCAAAACCTGACATAAATACTTGCTTATTTTTGTGTCGCACGAAGGACCGCAACATGGGGAGGTGCCGCCCCGGGGCGAGTCGAAAACTGCCGCCCCCCAAAGAGCGATGGCAGTTCCTGTGTTAATAATGGTTTATTTTAGACACAAAGGTCCATATCAAGCTAACACAAATTAATTAATTAAGGTAGTAAGGTAAGCCACGGGTTAAAGCAAAGTCAAGCCTTTCAGGACGGAATTATTTCATTACAATGCATCATTAGGCTGAAGTTAATTTTAAAAATTTCACACAAATGAAATTCCGGTATATTTTGCTAACCGGGACAGACGTTTAAACCGGGAGTTCCGGTTAAACCGGGACGTATGGTAGGTCCAACCTTAACCAAAATCTCAAACCAAAACCTAACTTCAGGTTCATTCGTGAAAGACCATTTGGTATTCCTTCTTTTCACCAAAAGTGCCGCCCTGGGACATTGCCCCCCCCCCGGCCCCCGCTAATCGGTACCCTGGTCGCACGAATGCATTTGAGAGGCATACCAGATATTTGGTTCAAATAAAACGAAGCAAACGTCTACTCACTTTTTTTCTGCAGAAAACGAGCACACCCTGTGACGTATGTGTGTGTATAAAGTTGTAAGAGTTTTGCGTTGCCTATGTCTTGATCGTTTCTGGCAGATTGCCGTGTTTGGATTACAGCTCGTTTAATTCGGCGTTGCTTCGCACTGCTACAATACTCGGTACGCTTGATCGAAGCGTCAAATGCGTTGCATTTTCCCGCAATTGCTGGGCAACGACGGTGGTGCCTTTGATCCTGCACGTAACGCACTTGAAATGCAGTCTGATTGACAAAATCTACTTCTCGCGTTTGTCAAAACAACTTGATTTTTTTGGACAGAATATCGCTTCTGCTTTGGTCCCGATGTTCACCACAACTGTTGGTTCGAAACTAACGTGGAAGTTCCTTCGCGATGATTGGAACAAACTCATTGCCATCACTCCCGTGTCCGGCGAAACAATGAGAAAACTTGTCACAGTGGCCGACGGTATTGTGTTGTCTTGTGGGCGAAACACAACCGTAACAAATGTTTAAAAACTGTTGTTCTGCGAAAGTTGGTTTGCAGTTTTGAATTAGCAAAGCGGTCGAAATGTATAGGTTTGAGGACACTACAACAAATCAATGCATTCATGTATCTGTTCAAATTCAATGACTTACGCAGCAACACCGCCATTAGCTTTCGCGGTTTGTTAAAATTGCTATTAGCTGGAAGTAGTATCAGGCAGGGGGGAAGTAATGGAGTTGGGGGGTTTGAAAAATCGTTACCAATTATGCTTGTTCTTGCTTAGCAGCAATGTTGACCTTAAAAATAGTAACAGAAATTATAGAAAACCCTTCTGAATTTTCTGGGTGCGCGAATTGCGGCAATAAAATTGTTTCAATTCTGTATTGATAAACCCAGACGGTCTCAATGGCTATTACCTATGATATTATGAAAAGAAACTTCTGCCCCCAATTCCCCCTTTTTGAAAAGGTAGGGGCAACGCAGTCGCCATTTTCCCGCTCTCCGGCGTAACTGGTATCAATCTGCCTCGTGTTAATGTCTGGGCACCAAATACCCTTCATTTAAAATCGCGAATTTGTTTTAAAACCACAATTGTTTTTCACAGATTGTGTGTTGTGTCACCGTTTTTTCTTGCTTCAAAATTGGTAATTCTTTTGATTCAGTTGCTCTTACCACCAGAGACGACATTACTGCAGCCACGAATTTTTATAAAGCGAAAGGAGTGGCAAATTTGAAGTTTGTGGGCCAAGCCCTGGAGTCTGCCTGGATCCGACTCTACTGGACCCAACATCGCCTCCCCCAAGTCAAGACTTGGCTCAGTGCCAACCAAGATCTTTACTCTTTATAAAATAAAAAGTGCTCTTTTGTCGCATATTCGAAAGCAAGGAATTACGTTTCCATGATGTTTCTCTGTCAAACATGTTTCGTTTCGTATTTCCAAAACAAATTGCATTATTTCGTTTGCAGCGAAGTACGCAGGCCAACACCATGGCTTTCCCTGCAGGTCATCACGTATTGGTTTCCTGTTTACCAAGTTCAGTTTTGCTACACTCGCTTTATGTACTCCTTTCACAGNGAATGCTGCACTGNTGGTGAGTGAATGACAGCACAGCTCCCAAAGCTTGAGGTTGAACAGGTCGCAAGAACCGTTTTTCAAATCATCGGCATGGCACGACCGGGAATCGAACACCGCCTTCCACTTTGGTGGCGCGCGCTCAACCAATCGTACCGCTTGGCCGTTTCTATTAACTTAGGAAAACTCAAACGTACATTCAAACGGATCCATTTCATTCAACTTCCTCGCGGCAATCTCACCAACCCTGTCCCTGTGTCAAATTTCTGACCTCTGCGAAATTTCTGACCTATTATTGAATGTCATTTATTTTGCTTCTCAAAGTAAAAGAATAAACTTTGGCGAATAATTTTTTGATGTATTGCGAAAATAAAACTTTTATTTAGACGTGAGATAGTTGGACTAACCACTGAAAAATATAAGACTTATTATTTTTCTTTTTCCTATCCTAACCCTATACGCAAACGCTATACCCTAACCCTGAACACTGATCATCAGTTCTCAGTATATTCGATATCTCAGTGAACAGCCACCGCTTGCGAAATGGATGACCTGGGATATCACTCTGCGCATGCGCAGATGGCGTGAAGTCAGCGATTTCGCAAATGAGAAACTTCGCTTGACACCGGGAAATCGAAATTCCATTCCATAAAGGGAATTGAAAAACCAAAACTCAACGGGTTCCTCCGACCCTTTCGGTCACGAGAGGGCGTGCTTGAATCAACCAATCACAGCGGGTTGCGGGATCTTGGCAGTTCTTACGAAAAAAATACTGTTGTCACAATTCAACGGCAGCTACGTCACAGCCTCTCCACCGACGGATTATTAAACGACAACGAGCACGACGTAAAAATGATTGCTTCGAATGAAATTTGGTGAAAACACCCCGGGAACTTCACGGGATGTTGTTTGAATCAGAGAAGCATAAACCTCCAACAACAAAGCAACAACGATCGGGATAGTTTTCAAACCACAACCCAAGTACTTGAGCACATCAAGCGCATCCAAAACAACCAACTCGCACTCCTTGAACCATTTCCCACAATGCAATGGCGTTCGATTACTCTTCAATGCTGTCTGCCATCACGAGATTTCTTGATGCTGTAACGCTGATTGCAGGGAATGATTATGACACTGTAGAGGGCATTGTTTTGTATTTTGACGACACAATTAGGCAAGTCGTTTTGATGGTAAAAAACAAAACTTTGCACGTGTTCATTAAATACCTCGATAATAGACGGGACTTTGTCAAACGCAAGCAACATTGCATTCGCAAGGCGTGACGTGACAAGAAGCGTTGAAATGTATCAAATGATCTATACGATGCTCACCACAAAAATAAAGTTATATGCTATGTACAGATTTACGTCGCTAGGCAACTGTCACAGTACGCCGAGGTTAAAACGGGAAGTAAATGGTGAACTGTAAATATTTGAATTACAAATTTGCGTAAAACCAAAATAAAAATAGTTAAATCGAACGAATTGCGTTAATCTTGGAAACTTCGCTTTATTGCCATGGTCGGGTAGGCTTGCTGTAGAGCAGCTACTACCTCCTCGTTGAAGGCGAAGCAGAAAGAGAGATCGATGAATTCGAGACGCGGGCAGCGGAAAATCAGGTTCTCGATCGCCGCAGGTGTCACTAAACGTGTCCCGAGGATGTCGAGTTGCCTGCATAGGAAAGATCATTCGCAATTTGTTTAGGTTGAGTTGGGCAGCAAAGATAGGGTCTGACAGCAATCTTGTGCGAAAACACTGTCGCAGTAAAAAGTTCGCCAACAGTTTTTGCTTTCATTTCTGTAGCACTGAATCAGGAAGAACGGAAAGCTCGAGGTTTGCTGTGAGCTTTCGAGGAATCTGCGTGCCGTGCTCTGCTTTCATAACTTTGCGATGATTCGCACTTGCACGAATCAATATTTCAGCAGCAAGTCTTCACATGGGACACGCAGCTAAGTCTTGTCGAGAAGATTTAGCTGCTTGGCCCATTCGGCGAATTGTCACTGAGATGTGGATATGAGCGGCGGAATCGTTGTGAAGTTATGAAAGCGGGGCACGACAGGCAGATTCCTTGAAAGCTTAACATCAATACATGTTGCCTACAGTCGAAAATTCATGATGACGGCCAACGTAAACCGCAAAGAACATGGTCAGTTTTCATTTTACTTAAGTGTTTTCTTTGAAGAATCACAACTTTATTGTCAGTGAAATATTACAAAAGCAAAGTTATTGCAACGGGAAAAAATGGTTCTGCACTTGGTGTCATGAGGGCTAACAAAGCACGAGGAACAACATTCGAGCAGATGATCGAAGTATTACAGGGAATGTGTAAAGAAACACTGCTGCAAACTTGCAGTTGATTGCTTTCACGCTGATTACAAACAGAAACTAGGAAGGAGAACACACAACGCTACATGCAGCATGAACGCACCTGAGCTGACGGCAGTGCGTTGCCAGCAGGTTGACCTCAGCATCGGAGAAGGTCCTGTTGGCGGTGACGAAGAGTTTGCGCAGGGCGGGGCAGGAGCGTGCGAGGTTTGCGAAACATCCGGAGCTGCTCTGCAACGCTCCACACCTGGAGGGGAGACACGCTGAGAGTTGAAGTTAGATCGAGGGGATTTTGCATGGTGGGTGTGATCTCTTGATGGGACAACTTACAGCACAGCGATCACCTGCATAGTTTACTGAGAACATCGAGAGATTTTGTTTTGATTTTTGCTGTGATCATCCACAGATTTGTTTTGTTTCTTTTCTATGAAACGACTTGTTCTGCTATTTTTACCGCATATCAAACCTGACAAACGAGAATGCTGGCCTATTGAACCTGCTGAAAGGTTACGGCTACTTCACTGTTTTGGCCGTTCAAAACCTGCTCATTAAGAGTTCAATCATGTACTTCAACCGTTTGCAACACTCACAGATAACTTAATGCGTTTTTTAAATGTGGGGATGGCAGCAGTTACGTAACTGACGGGGGGAAGCGGTGCTAACCGCCCCACCTGGCAAGCCAAATGTAAAAACGGGCTNCCACTTAGCTAATNTTTCGGAAGTAGATTGTTATTGTTTTTGCGTTTTCAGAGTATTTTCCGGTGATTTAGGGTTTTGGTACATAGCCATCCACATCCGCATTCACCATCATTTCTAAAGTTTTTTTCCTGAGTGTTGGCTAGTGGGCCCCCTTCAGCTAAGTTCCCCCCCTAGATCAAACCACTAGTTACGACAATGGATGGGAGAAGTCAAAGACTACTGCGCATGCGTGGTAGCTTCAGATATCCAGGAAATGCGTTCCAAGCTTGCTTAGTCTCATGGAACAAAACAAAAGCTTTTGAATCTGTGGGTGTTAATCGTTCAGTTTTACATATTTGATGGAAGCACACAAAACCCTGAGACACCAACCCCGTTAAGCGAAGCGTACCCTCGACAGTTTATTTCTGGAGTGTTGAATTGGATAGACGAATGAATTGTTACTGGTTTGTTTGTTGAATTATCGCACAAGGGCCGACGCACGCAATGGCGATCTACGCTGTAGCACTCGTTCGCCTCCATCGAAAAAAACATTTTTTCTTCTCCAAAAAAAAGTTTGGTAGCGATTTTTTTCTGACAACGCAGGTTTTAGGGCGACGAGGCTTGTTCAACAACAGCGTGCACAGGTTTAGGGTACTTAAGGAGTTTCTTTACGTGTCCAGAATGTCCCAGGATTGATCAGCGAGGCACGTCCTGCTGGCTAAACCCACCGGAAAGCGGCCCAGAGGTCGTCCAATGACCAGGCGGAGTGACGACATCTCCGGGCTTGTTTGGTCCTGTCTTAGTGTGGAAACACCAGAACTAACTGAAATTGTTGTTGGTCGTGAGGTATTTCGAGAGCTCCTAAGGTTTCTGGCTCCGCGACCCTCTCAAGAAAAGGGTGCATGGAAATGAAACGACAAATGTTACAGTTTGTTTTTCAAAGAAAAACGTTAGGTACCCGGTACGGACCAGTATGGACCCGAAAAATTTCCGACTAAATTCCATAGGTATTTGCATTGATCATTTTCTCTGATTCTAAGGACCCGATTTTCGATTCTAGGGACCCGAATCGGATCCCTGAAACACCTTTAAAAAAACTGAAAAAAAACATTCTTTTTGTTCAGTTATGACAACTTTTCGATAACTGTGGATGCACGTCACCGCGGAGTTCGGCTAAATCGGATTTAGGCGATTAGGTATCAATTCACAAAAAGCAGCTTAAAAAAAGCTGCTTCTCAGTTACTCGCGCTGTTCAGTCGAGGTTGTCTGCTCTAGAAACCGCAACAACCAGTTACACGCGACCCACCAGCCGAGGTCCAGCTCCGACAGTTGTTTGCAATTCTCCACGAGTGCGTTCAAACCACTGCTGGTCAGGCTCTTTGCTCTCCACGCATCGATCGATGTGAGTTTACGAGAGTGTTGCGAGAGCTCAACGAAAACCCTGCAATGACATGTTGCAAGCAAATTGGTGGCTGGATATCAGTGAACATCCGAACCTTTTGTGTTTTTAGCGCCTTTTACGAAGAACAGAAGCACGGCAACTGCATGTTGATGCAAACGAGTGCCAAACGCTGCTTGTGGTGTTACTTAAAAGGGTTGGTTGCGACAGAGGAAAGCGTTGCTCAGACGATTCAGCGCAAAGCAAATGATTTAAAAGCAATATCCAATCTTCTGACATTTGGTGATTTGTCAACACCGGTGAATCTATAGTCATGAGAAATTGCGACCCAGACAATTAGTTGGAGCAATCAGCGCCGGATTTAGGGGGGGTCCAAGGGGCCCGGGCCCCCCACCAAACAGGGGCCCCCACCATGTTCATGTGTTTAGCCATATGTACGACATGTGCGTGCCACTTAGTCGTTTTTATTAGCGAGGAAAGTTTATTTGTAGACGCTAAAATATCAGTCATCCTGACGGCGGTTGTTCACTTATGTATCATTTGATATTGTGACGAAACAACTATTACACTTATTGTTTTCCTGAAAATCGGTCAGGTATCTGAGTCTTGTGAATGCAAGGCCAAGCCACGTAGAACGCATTAGCTTACGTCTCTACTCGTTACTGGTAGATTTTGCGTCTGAGATTTGCGCAGGTCGCATATGAGTAGCATTGTTAAGTAGGGCTATCATACGTCCTTCTTTGGAGTTCATGTCCACTGTTTTCATGAGAAATGAAACAACATCCGAGGACCTTCAAAAATTTCAAAATATCCTCTTTTTTCTTAGTTCACATAACTATAATCAGCGGCGTAACAAAAGGTTTGAGCCAGGGTGGTAAAGTTAGATAAAAGGGGCCTACTGGCTACCGTTCGGGTCCACTAGCCAACACTTAGAAAAAACATGAAAAACAATGGTGATTCCCAATGTGGATGACTAAACTAAAACCCTAAATCACCGGAAAATAATCCGAAAAACTCACAAAAACAACAACCTGCTGAAAACCAAAGGAATGCTAAAACCGAAATACAGGTTAAGTGGGAAACCGGTTTTTCCATTTAGATTGCCACGGGGCAATTCGCCTCTCTGTCCTCCGTGAGTTTCGCCACTGGCTATGATATATCGTAATTACATACAGTAAGCTGTCCCGCAGTCCACTGCAACACGACACGAGCTGGTGGCGTAGCTTTGTTTGTGGGAGGGCCACTGTGACTAGATTCCTCCATTTGCAAACAACTGAATGGAAAAATATTGAACCATGTGAGTAGTATCTGTTTGAGAGAAACGTTTCTGAAGATGAAGCTTAACTGTTTGACCAATACCAAAACTTGTTCGAGTCCGTGCAAAGAGAGCATCAAACAAATGCAATTTATTGTAAATGATAGAACATGAAAGATGGCAAAATAATTTTCAACTTACAATACCATTGAATGCTGCAGTGAACTGATAAAGGTTGCATAGTTTTACTTCAGCGTTATGGCTCTTTACGCTAATCTGGAAGGATTTTTTCCTTGATGCAGCCACAAACCTTAAAAAAGAGAAATCTTTCTAATTGAACCAGTTTCTACACCAGTGCTTTTCAACGATTTTGCTGCAGTGGAACCGTCCGCAAGTGTTTGCATTGCTCATGGAACCCTACGCAGTGTTACAAGCATCTGTACTGATGCAACCACATAGAACTGTGATTGCCACTCGCGGAACCTCAGGGTTCCGCGGAATCCCGGTTGAAAAACACTGTTCTACACTCTTAAAGCTGCTGTGCGATTTAAAACATCTTTCATGCGACTACTTTCATAATAATATCAAAGGCATTTTTACATTTTAAAGAAATTTGAGGAAACTACAAAATATTCATGAGCGAAATAGGACGAGTAAGTATGGATTTTGTTTTGTGTGTTTCCACTGAAACATCGTCCACACTGGACGTCTTACTTCAATGCTTAAAACTTATCAAAAGGCCTAATCGGTTTTTCACTTGTTAAATGTGGATAATACACTCAAGTAAGTGACAGTCGTAAGTTGTCCTCCCTTTTTGGGATGAAAATGTGGCAGCCTTATTGAGCTTATTAATAAATAAACATGTACAGAAGGGGGATCGTCATTTAACAAGTGCAGACCTTATCCATGTGGTTCTTAAAGACTTAAAAAAGCAAAAGAGGAAAAATGAGAGACGAAGAAGTTGCAGTCAAGTCAAGAAACATTCAAGTGACTTTTTTACAGTGGCAGTAAAGTCCAGCGGAGACATTTCTGCAGATCCTGTAAGCAGACAGAAAATCGAAGAACATGTTGTGACAGACTTGGATTTACGTAACGATGAAAATAGGCCTTGTTTCCCCAGCAGTGCAGTAGCAGAAGAACGTCAAGATTTACAATTGATAAATACGTTGGATGAGATGGCTGACGCTATCACTGGAGGCAACGATATCGCTCTGGGCCCTCTGGCTAACCAACATACCGGAAACAATGTGGGAATATTGGTTGAAATATGAAACAGGTTCTTTATGACATTGTGATGAAAAGTCATTTTTGAAACATGATGTTCCACAACACAGAAAAGATAGAAACTTGTCACAGAAATGTACCACAAGTCTTATTCGTTACCAGAACCACAATGGCGAAGTGGTTGACAGAAGCTGGCTTTGTTTTTCTCCCTCACAAACTTGTGTTAAATGTTTCACTTGTTTACTGATGTGCGCCGATACTAAATGGGCGCATTTTCCTATTATTAGAAACGGAGTCTGGGACTGGAAGCACCATGTTGAAAACTAATCACTATGAAGAATTGATACAGAACTAACCAGTCAGGCCAATCAATGAAAACAATGTCGGAAATCGCGTCTGCCTGCAACGTTTGGTTTCTGTCACAAAATTTATTGCTGAGCGAGGACTGGCATTTGGAGGTGATGAAAACGTTGGATCGCCCAGAAAGTTTTGCCAAAAAATTTTCAAAACTTTTTTCAAGCAACTATTGAAAAAAAGATGCGATGCTTCTAGCGAATGGTTTTGCAACAGTTTCACAAATCGCTAATCCTGGTCAAATGCCATGTTGCATCATAAAGTTATGTTACAGTTGCATTAACAAATGTGACGTCACAAGATTACGTCATGCAAATTAATGCGGAAATACTATAGTGATTTTATCGATCATCCCCTACCTAAAGATTCTGTGGGGCCTCCCACAACATCTGGGCCCCAGGCCCCCCCACCACCTAAATCCGGCGCAGGGAGTAATGATCACTCGCTAATCTCTTTTGTACCAGCAGGAAAGGAATGAGCACTGACTTAACGTCATGGTTTATTGAATGCTTTTTACACTTCGTTTGAAGGTGGGTGTTTCGGCGCATGTCGTACATGGTTTAAGTTCATAGAGCTGGGTTTCACGTAAATACATGTACACGGTCGTTGCATTAACTCCATAAAGAAACGCTGAAATGACAATCACTCGCACCAGTGCCATCGTGAGTTCCTCTGAATGCAATGCAAATCAATATAAGTTGGATGCTGGCATCAGCTTCCCACGAGTTGCAGTTATCCAGTTGCTTACAAGCCTATTAGCACAAAACAACCACAGTGCGTTCAATTTAAACCAATTCGCCTGAAAAAAGATACTGCTTCGTATCTCCCTGACAAAGCTTTTCACCGAACGATGAAACCTTCAGCTTTTCGACCTACCTGTCGTAGTCGGCGATCTCTGTGCAGCTGCCGATGTTGAGTCGCTCCAGGTCAGGGTTGGAATGAGCGATGCAGATGATTCCAGCATCATCCAGCTGGAAACACGTGTTAAGTTGTTACGTCACCGACAAGTCAGTCACTTTTAAGCGCCAAGCACCGGTATGTGAAAGACCACATATAAACATTACGACAGAAACAAGCAAGAGGATGACTGCAAACTTCCAACAGGAAGGCATCTACCTTGGTGCGGTAGAGGTTGAGTTTTCGAAGATGCTCCAGCTTGTGCAGAACTCGGATACCTTCGGCCGTCAGTTTGTCGCACGACTCCAGGTTTAAATCCTGAATCATCGGCGCCGCTTGGACGATCCTGCTCACAATGTGATCTGTGACGCAATAAGCTGAGCCGAGGTTAAGGCGGGTCAAGGCGCTCAGATTGCACAGGTCGAGGAACGCGTTGACCTGGGCCGAGGACACGATGTCGCCGCCGCCGACCCACCTCAGGTTGAGAGTCTGCATCAGGGCGCCCTGGCCCCCGCTGTCCGCCCGGCGGCATCTGGCCGCCAGGCTTTCCAAAGCGTTGTCGTTGATCTTGTGCCAGTACGACGAAAGGTCGAGACGGATCAGCTGACTGGGGTCGTAGCTGTGCGCGCGGAACGTGCGACACACACACGCCGCTCGACAGAAGTCGGGAAACGGGAGGTAGCTGAAGATGGTGCGGATGATCTCGTCTGGCAAGATGCTGAAGTACCCGTTCGAGGTCACGCCCTCCTGCCACGGTACTTGTGACGAGTTGACGGGCGAGTCAGGCTGAGTAGGGGTGGCGGCGAGTCGGGCGGCCTTGTAGTCGACCTTGGAATCCAGGTAGGCCAGCTCTTCGGCGCTTGAGCTCGGTGTCAGCGTCTGAGATATTGAAAGGCGTTCCAGGGCTTGACTGGGGGGATCCACCGACGACGAGGGGGAGTAGGTCGAGGTACCTGAGCAAGGAACCAGACAAATGTAATCGCGACATTGAATTGAGGTAGCAACGCAAGGCGGGAAACGATTAAAAGAGCACACAGTACAGATTTTCAAATGCTACAACTTCTACACAATATGGTCGTCGGTATTTGCAAGCTGATAAGCTTTGAAGTGAACCGAGTGCAGTTTTCTGTGACGGAGTCCAGAGTCCTGCAGCCCTCCTTTTGCGAGTATCGAGTCGATCTCGAGTCCATTAGCGAGACTTACATGATCCAATTCGAACCACATCGTTTTGTGTGAAATACTCGCTATAAGCATGATTTGGAGAAACAAGTGTTTATGTGGAAAGATACCAGTATTGAATCTCAGTCTCGTCGCAACTTTTTCAGGTCAACAATACATCACTATTGACTCATGATCAATCAACCATCAGGTCCTGCGCAAAACACTCTCAGCCTGTGACACTTCATGACGATGTCACACGCAGATAAATGCGCAAGCCACACGAGGCGATGAAGGAAACCGGATATGGACGTCATGGGGAAACAGAGCGTTTCTCACTGAAGCATCTAAGGATTTCGTAGCAAGGCTAGCACTAATACTGCATGTCAAAGTTTTCTGATGATACCACAGTTTTCGAATCTCAATATTCGAAAAAACTCTTGATTTTTGGATTCGAATACTGAAGGATTCGAATCCATAGGATTCTATATTCCATCATATGCATCCCTAGTGGATGCGCACTGTTAAGGATTTCGTCGCCGAGCACTTTGAAGCCGATTTCTTTTCCAAAAGTGGAAGGACGGATATGTCCGCTTTTGAAACGTGACAAGGAGGTAGCGCTGCTCTGCGTTTGGAACTTACAAAGTCGTCGTAAAACAAGGAAACGCTAAAAAACAACCATCGGCGTCTTCATCATGGTGTGTCATCTTCAAACCTTGTTTGACCTTCGCATTGATCGAGGTTCGGAAAAAAATCTTCGCAATGTTCCTTAAACTTTTATCAAACGCGACCCTCAAATAAGCTCTGCGAGGTGTTAGCCGGAAATCAAAATTTGGTGATCGCACGAATAAATGAAACAAGAAAGCTACAAAAATCTTAGAAATTCAACTTGCGAAATTACTTCACGGGGCAAAACTCATCCAACGACGCTTTGGAGGTGTTTGAACCCCACTTTATGCACTTCCGGCTGTACCTGTTAGTTCCACTGCGTCGATTTCAGTGTAGTAGTCCAGATGGACGCTTGAGAACTCGATTCGTATTATCCTCGTACGATGCTTGATCTCCCGAAGGATAGGAGCGAACATCCGCGCTTCGCGAGGAAGGTTCTTCCTCGGATTGGTGTTCTCCCACAGAACCTCCCAATGTGTGTAACTGTTCATCAAAGGCAGCGGAACAACCTTCCCTCTGATGTCGAGGTCGACGCCGGTGTTTACGTCATCGCTGCGATGAAAATACGGTCGACTTTAAAAGAGCAAAAGAAGTGCTCGCGTTGCTGCACAAATGTTTTTGAAATAACAAATGCAAACTTTAAACAATATGTCGTTTCAAACTAGGTCTTCAGCATGGTCTCCCTCAAAAAAGTTTGAATTACTTTGGACGGATAGCAGCAAGAAACGAAAAACAATGACAATAATATTCGTGTTTTAAGTATGCAGCAGCAGGCCCTTGTGATGTTGCCGTTTAGTTTGAATTCAAAACTCAGCCTTTCTCGGAAATGGACAAACGTCCTGCGCACGAATCAGAGCAGAGAAGTAAAGCACCAGTGACGGAGTGTGCCACAACAGGAAATTACGTCATAGTAAATAAATTGCGGCAACCTTTCCCTTGCACGGGCACCAGGCACTGAAACATCGAGCAATACACTGTTTCAACACATTTGTTGTTGCTAAAATGATAACAAGAAAACGGATGAACACTGTTCTGTGCGTTCGGCATTGCCGAATCTTGCGCATGACATCATTTCACATGCAGTGAAAAAGACGTTTGCTTTCACGGCACTGCCGGTGACGAAAGGCGTTGCCTGCGCTGCTCAAACGCATCCGAATCTTGTCATGTCATGTTTATCAAACAAGGTTCGTGTTTGCGTTGACCTCTGTTCGCCCCACTGACATATCGTACAAAAAAGAATGAAATGCTTCGGCGCACACACCTCGTCGCGTCGTGCACCGGGAACTCTTGACAAAGCGCCAAGATTCTGACAACAGCTCCGGGGTTGTATGTTTCGTAAATTGCAATGGACCAGGGAAAAACGGCTTGGTCGAACGCCAGGTCAATGTAGTCTTGACTTATAAATCCTGAAGTCCTGCGAGTGTGTCAAACAAACACAGTACTACGTGTCACCATATATTGCAAGCGAGGCGTGGGTCAACAGGCTGCGGTCATTTGCACGACAACAGAAAAAGCGCAGAATCACTACGATAGTGGTAAGACGTAATTACCGCTGATAAATCAACTGAACAGAAACAAACAACATAACATGGAAATGGTAAATAACGGTAGATATTAGAATGAAGGTGTTTTCCTTCAACAAAATTTTTAGCTGTGCTGTTACGAGCACAAAACATATGAACAATGTTTCTTAGATACTCGGCAACTCACCGAGGGCGTGTATCATCTGTTTTATTTTTGTCTGCATCCCACCACGGTCCATACGTTCTTAGAACAGCAGCCTGCGTAAAATCTCCATACTTCGGAAAAATTTTTGGTTCACCAATTATGTTGCTGATAGAATAGGAAAAGCTTCTTTTTGTTTCGCCTCCATACTGAGAACTGAAGTCAACGATTCCAACGGCATACTGCTTGATATACCGCGGCTGATTTTCTTTCATTTGTTTGTGTTTGGTGCGTTTGGGTTTTACCATGTGCTTTTTCAATAAATTTGCAACAACTTCACATGCATGAAAAAGACAAACATGAAAAGCATGGATTAAGAGGAAACACTCAGGAACCATCTAATTTCACCAAGAAAAGCATGTTCTTTGTTTACTAAACGCTAAAAAAGCTTAATTTTACATTGTGGTAACTGCATATTCAACAGACAAGTCAAAGTTTCAGTTGGCAACCACAGAAACACCACAGCTGATTGAACAATAGGAACAATGAGTTCATCCACAATTACAGTAGGTTTGTAGGTGAAAAGAAGCCTAATTGTATCTCCTAAACATAATTAAGAACAATCAACTGAAGCTTGTCCTAAACAAGGCATAAGCTAAATATAACACATGGTGGATTGTGTTAAAAATGATTTCTCTAATGATGCATTTGTATATTGCAATAAAAGTGAATAGTTTGCAGTGATTAAACTTCCTTTCAGCAAAACAAATTGAGGCACTAGATACCTTGTCTAGACTTCAAAACGATTTTTTTCGCAACAAATTTATCTTGCTGTTTTTTTGCTGAAACAACAAGTGAACCAACATTTTGTTCTGGTTGGAAATGTCCACAGACATTGTCAGCAATTAATGGAAGTTTCATAGGTTGTTAGATCTTTTGTGCATCTAAATGCAATATTGCGATTACACAATACAATTATACAATGGTATACAGTGGTTGTAATGTTTTCAAGACAATATGGCTCAGCTTCTCTGCTACATCCAATTTGTAATAGAAATGGCAAGATATGAAATTGAGCCAAATACAACAAAACATAACAGCTACAGGTAATCTGGCAAAGGGCTATGCTCGACTATCAGCTTTTACTTAGAAACCTAGAATTAGTCACAAGGCATGTTACAAAAGAGGTAGTATAAGTATTAGGTATGCATGTCAATAACGTAGATTTCTGCATTGTCATTTTACATTACAACCATAGCTGACCTCTTGTCCAAATCCGAATATTCATGATTTGAATTAAACTTTCTTGTATAAGATTAGAATGTATGCTAGAACATAGTTGTAAACTCATGTTGAAAACCTTGAATTCAGTCCATAACCACAGTAGATGGAAGTCTTTTACAACAGTAACAATGATACTGCACCAGCAAACCACAGATATACAGAATTTACCCAATGCCAAAACTGTATCTCAAAACATTACCATATGTAATCTCCAGTTGGCATTGACTGAAAAGACATACAATGCAACAAAACTGAAATCTAGCGATGAAAATATGAATTATTGCAGTGCAATGTTCAACACAGTAACCAAAGTCTATTACAAGACTTGTTTTCCACATGTTGGAATTACACAAAATAATTTGGAAAAATACTCTTAAAGGCAAAGCCACAGCCTTACATACTTGACCTTTGTTTTTCACAAATAGGCCACAGATGTACAAATTTCTGTGTAAATAAAAGCTTTGTCTGCATGTATAGGGAGTGAAGAAACTACAGACATGGAAACACCTTTTTTTTCTGAAAATGTGTTATTTATCAAGTTCTGCATTTTCACAAAGTTTTATGTTTTGTTATTTGGGTCACAGGAAAAAAACATTGTCTTCAACCATATATTATTTTTAAGAAAAATCTTCTGCAAATTGAATTATTTTGTATCACGCTTGAGCTCAAGTGAGCCCTGTGAGCATAATCAGGTGTTGCACCCTGCATGAGTGTATCCAGCTGACAATGTACTACAAAGTTTGGAAACCTATTGTTTAAGTGAACCGATAACGTAAAACCATTATTGTTGGGATAAAGAACACATATTCAAGTTCATTGAAGGATAAACCAAACGCACCAACTTCAGTGATGGTTACAAGACCTGTAACCAATACTTGCATAAAAAATTACTTATTTAAAATTAATAACCATGCGATAGTGTGAAAACACCGATTAGCAATATTTGTCTATTCTTCATGACATCATGAATGTCAATGGTGCCTCACCATACTGCTTGGCAAGATCTGACTAGTTATTCTAACTTGGTAAAATACTGAAGATTTGATGTCCAGGCTTGTTGGCATCCTGTACAATGTAATATTTTTATTTGTGAGTGGCTGCGTGCCAACTTGAAAAAATGCAAGCATGATTTTGGTTGAGAAACAACTTGCAATAAGCTATAACTCAACCTCCTGTGACATAACATTTTTGATCCATGTAACATTCTGGTCACAAATCAAATCTACAAATGGCTAATTCAGATGGTTTAATGCAAAATAAATATCAGCATCTGCTGGTGTAACAGAGTTATTTACATGTTACACACATACAAGATGTCATAGCTAAGGTATGATCCATGACTTCCTTGGAGATGTTCATAAAGTGGATGACTACGTTGTTGCTAAAAGCACACATATTTTACAAGCAAGACTAAACAGTAATTAAATAAATTTGCTAAGTACCTATTGCAATTTTAACATTTTCAATATGTCATTTAACACCTTGAATCAACACATTTTCATGCATTTAATCAGGGGTGCACATCAGAATATAGCCTGTCCATCAACTTATTCAAATGTCTGCATAATACAAGTCTTTACTTTATTCCACAATGCAATGCTTCTACATGAGCAATTGCAGTAGATACTTATGCATTATTTCAGTGCTTGTTCATTTATGATTTTGTCTGCACATTCTAGTTTCCAAGCAATGCATACCTCATGTTAACGATTTGTTTGTGTTTTGGCATGTTTTTACTAACCTTTCTGATATGGACTTTGAGTGAGAAAAAAACATGTAACTAGACACATACAATATATGAACAGACTTATTCCTGTTTTGAAAAATAAATAATATATTTCCTCAATTATCATTTCCAAAATAAATTTGTGTGATTTTGGATGCTTATTTAATGGATGGATCACATAAAGGCTCAAGTCAACTTGTATATACAGATTGTCTTCCCAGATCAGGTGATGAGTTTTTATTCTAATCTTGCTTTACCTTTATGTACTCTTAGTTCATACCAGTTGTAAATGATTATGATTTTAATTTCTTTATTTGATTTCACATTTTGGTTACTATATTTCTTTGGCCCATTTGTTCCTTTGGTAGCTTTATTTTTATTGGATTCCTCTTTGCTATTTTAGATTTGATTCCTAGTAATATGTTTTTAAATTTTAAACTTTTTTAATTTGTTGTCTGATGAAGCAAATTTTTTAAGTATTTCATTTATTTTCAATTTTGAATGCTTTGTAAGTTTGTTCTGTCATTTTGTGTTGGCATGTTTACCTCTTTCTTTATTTCAAGTTGTTTTGTCTAATGTTTTTCAACTTATAAGCATGTTGTTGTAGTGTTTTAGTTGACTGCCATGTAGTAGCAGGTGCGGACACAGCCAGTGAGATTAGAGGGAGCACTTTCAGCAGTATTTGGTAGGCATGTCTCATAATGGCTTCGTTACTGTAAGACAGACAAAGTATACTTCACAACACTGCTGTGACAAAACAATGGACGACAAAATAACAATAAATCGCATAAATGTTATTTTCCCAATCGTAAAAAATTATGGAGAATGAATTTACTTTCGTATGTTTTAGGCAGGACGGTCACCCAAATCACTCCTCTATGGATCTGCAAAATACCTTGAAGACATTATAATCACAACATCATTTGTCTTGACCATTCGAATGGCATCAGTGTTGAGGTGTCATTTACAAAACCTCAGGAGTTTCCATCTGCATTGTGTTGAGATCTCTTGAACATGTCCTAGTAGCTGAGAAGATGATCTATTTGTTGCTTCGCTTGTTCTATGTCATAGTCACTTTTTTATTTTGGTCAATTTTGTTAAGTTTTGTGGGGTTTTAATGCAGCTTTGCTATGTAACAGGTTTTGGGTTTTGCATTTTTTTGGTGATTCCGCTTGTTTATAGCCCATAGCCAGTCACAACTATCTCTACACTCACTGCATGTCTGTGTCATTGTATTTGTACAAGCATGTTATATTACTTGACATTTTCTATACATCTACCGTTATTTTTGTTGTCACTGTGCACTTGATTGTTTCTTTTGGTAAGGTGCTCTCTAGGTAACCTATTCCTATCATATGCAATGTGTATACTGACATTGCATTCTTTCAGTAAGAGCTGCTACCTTTATTGTTTGTGGGTTTTATTTAATTTCATTGTATAGTTCATGCACTTCACAGATCTGATGATGTTTAACCAGTGGATTAAACAAACTCTGATAAGAGTGTAGTGTCTTGATCCTTGGCTACAAAATGATTCCTTTTGACCAAGTTTGCGTGACTTTGTCACATAAACAATTTATGTTCACTTATCTTTAAATTTGGTTTACATTTCATTAGACACACCTTGTTTGGAGTCTCATGAGTGGTCAGTGGTATGCATTTTCTCTTGCTTGCACCAGGGGCATGAGACTACTTTTATAGTTAATGCTTTATTGGTGACAAGTCAATGGAAGCATAATGCATTAACCCACTGCATGCACCCACTCACCAAAGCCATTCACACGGCTAGACAGGCCAGGAGCATTTGGTGTGTGTAAGCGTTTTAAGATTTTTCATAAGCAAGGCTACAAAGAGAATCAGAAGGGCCTTGAATGTGCATCTCAGCCATGCAAAGTCCAGCTTTAATGTTTAGATCAGCTTCAAGGAATAGTTTGATGAAAATGCAAGCTGTATTATACATACAATTTTGTGAAAAGTTTTTGATTCTTCTGAGACAACACAGTTAGTAGACAATTGTATTTTCACTCCTAATGAAAACAAATCTGTTCTAGAATTCCAAATTACTAAAATAATTGAGTAAAGGGTCTACGCTTTTGTATTTTACTCCAACTTTGAAATGTTTGGCCAGATGAACAATTTTTAGCTCAACTCCATCACTGCAAAATTTAACAGCATATTATTTTGCAACAAGGTGAACTTTAGCTTTGAAGCAAGCTTTTTAAGGAATCTGCCTGGAATTGCATTGAATCTTTTTGCAACGATTAAAGTTTGATGTATCATGCAACAGAGATGGTCACGGCAGTGATGCACACAAGCGAATCATATTGCAATTTATTTGCACAATAAAACTAATTTCACGTATTTAACACATCTTTAGTTCTGCACAGCCAGTATAAAAGTTACTATCGAATGCTTACATTGAAACAAATTCAGAAAAAACATGTATAATTGCCATGATTCACTTGTGTGCGTCACTGCTGTGACCATTACTGTATCTGATTCTGAGGTAAATTTTGTAATGAATATAATAAAATGACATATCAAATGTTTATGTAAACTTGTAATGACTTTTAGAGCAAGTGATTGTTATGAGGCTGAAATTGACTGATGCACTCATAATTTGACACTTATATTTAAAGCGTAGTTTTACGTGAAATCGATTTCCTATTAAAAATTTACTGATCGATTCCTTCCTTACATCCATCATGGAAAGTACATACTTGAATAGAGATATGTGCAAGTTTGAATCATCGCAAAAAGATGAAAGCAGAGCCCAGTTGACTGATTTCTCGAAAGCATACAGAAACACTATTGCTTTTAAGTGTTATATTTCAATATTTGCATACCTAATAGCATGTTAACCACAATCTTAAATTATTCAGCCTACATTT
>JGI24159J19872_10003270_pt1 | contig 20072 bp, 14 predicted proteins | sample Ectturendosymbi4_FD_19872 | JGI IMG/M metagenome (IMG submission 19872) | reverse complement strand
CGTGGAACCATCACCAAGCGCTTTGGAACAAAAGATACCTTGAGGTTTTTGAATATCATCTGTTTTATGATGAATTCGACCCGAAGTCCACGTATGGTTCTGGTTAAGTTACCTTCTTTATTAACTGAGACTGTTAACTGAGAAATATCAACTGAGAAATGTTGAAATATAACTCATTCACTAAAAAGACCTCCCTCCACCGTACTGACTGTCTGCGGTCCAGGGGCGGATCCAAAGGGGGCGATTACCCCCCTCTAAAACCTAAGAAAGTAACTTTATTTACCATGATTTCGTACAATTCCGAAAAAAGCATTCGCGATATATGGCCGTTTTGCCGTCCATTATTTTGTCACAGCGGTGAGGTATAGGTTATTTCATCTCTCTTCTGTAGTGAACCCGCGAATGAGATTTGATGTTACAGCAGGTAACACAGTAGGCACCTGCAGGAGCCGCAGGCGCGCCGTAATTACGCGACTTGAGACTAGGAATGCTCGCCAATGCGGGCGAGTGACGTGGTCAATGAAGCCTCACGAAATTACGATCTTGCCGTAACACTTGACCACCAAATATTACTGAAATCGTCCTCCCTAAACTTACTGGCTGGATCTAACCCTGATGCGGTCTATAGCATGCTGTGAAAAGAAAGAAAAATAGCACTGCAGTCTGACCATTGTTTGCGAAACCAGTGAAATTTATTGCACAATAGAGGAATTTTCAATTCTGACAGAATTACAATCTCCTGTTACGTACAAAGTCCGAAGAAGTCGTGAACAGGAACAGTGTTGTGCGCATGAGCTGATCATTTGAATCTGGTAACCTACATGTTTAAAGATGAACTAAAAATAGAAAACTTGTAAGAAACCTATGCATAACTCTGAACCATATGCCAAAGTGCAACATGTCCAGTTTGTGTGATATATCCGTAGGGGAAGGTGGGGCACAGTAGGACTAGGGGCACAGTCGTCTTTTTTTATTTGTTCAAAAAGTTGAAAACATTGAACTTTAAAGTTTCCATGGTGATCTAGTCTCATGCCAGCCGTAGTACTAAAGTGAATTTTTCCTTGATAGGCAGCCCTTGTTATGAGTTACAGAGCAAGTTGTGTTTTTGCTACCCAAAATTTATAAAATCGCATTTGGATTTTGATTTTGCCCACGTTAATCAACATCTTCTGATCTGAGTTTATGTGACGTTGTGGTCAGGACAGTGCAACATTATTTGATAATTTAAATTCTTTTTACGTTGAGTTTGTGCTTCTTCATTTTATTTTTTAGATATGCACGGATCACATCTGACAAAAAAATGGGGCACACTCAACACATTACCACTAGGGCAGTCTAAACAAGGTAAAGCTTGAGACTGGAATGCAGTACAGAATAATTCTAATCTATGAGCATTTTTAGGTTTATTATGTGCTCAGAGGCACATTATATTTGTATGGTAAAGCATGAATTTCAGCATACTGCATTGGATTCATTTCATGTTTGGTAATCATACAAATTTGTTTTGCCATGCAGTGATAGTGGGTAATTAGAATTACCCGCGCCCCAGCACACTCGACAGAAAATGTACCTTCTTGAAAGTTATTGTAAAATTTTTTCTGAAGGGCGTTGTTTTCCTGTTTTGGCATGATATTGTGTATATGGAGTTGCTTTATTGTGTGACAAATTTTGAGCAGCTTGTTTGGACATGAAGTAAAGTAGCAGTGGTTGAAAAGGCAAAAAGTGTCGACTGTACCCACCTTCCCCTAAACCCATTTCGTAGCAACGTTCTGTGACGTCTGACATGGAGCCTCTCACCAACCTACGAACAAAGCAATGTCGGGTGCACTTTCGGGTTTTGTCCTGCAACTAACTAGCCTAATAATCTAGTTTATCACATTTTGTAAATTTCTAAGAGTTCACGTTTGTTATAAGTTATGATTCAGTAAATTTACCCCCTCGGAAGGTGAAATTTACCCCAGGTTAAAGTACCAATGGGCTATAACGACAGTTCACCTATAACTACGCTTTTTTCTGGTCCCATGAAGTGACCTTACAGAGCACAGAGCAATTCTACTGTAATAGAATGTGCACATGTTGACGTAACATTTCACTTTTTTGTGATCGGAAATGTAATATCATTTGCTCATATAGTGCTGTTGTATCTGTGAACTATACAAATATCCTTGAAAATAATAGTTCTGTTGCATGTAGAACCGCAAGCTTCGAGCAAAATATGATTTTGATTTTTAACCGACGGCTTATAAGAGCTACTGGCGGGATTTCCGTTTTTGGGGGGGCTCAGATGAGCTTGAGAATAATTGAGTTGGTGATGTTGGGGAAAATGTGTGCCCAATTTGGGCAATGGTTCCAACGGTGTTAGTGATCCGTCTGGACCTATGAGCAGGGTAGCAGATACAGTAGAGTTTTCAAATAACATCACTTCATGGTACCGGAGAAAAAGCGTCGCTACAGGCGAACTGTCGTGATAGTCAAACTACAATAAATCATTTCTAAAATGGCGGTTTGGATCAATGACAGAGCTTGGCAAGGTTTAAAAGTGTTATTTGATAAGGATTATCGCTAACCGTTTCGTTACTCGTAGCCAGAAAGTATTTGTCTTTGTTTTTCAAAATGGTAGTCAAGGTCGTTGGGATACGGAAATCTCTTGCAAGTTTTGCCACTTTCGTACCATTTTCACTATTGAACTAAACAACGATGTCATGATTTTTCCATAATGGGATACTGCTTCTTTTGTTCATCATTTTACATATTGTTCCACCAAGAACATCGATCAAATTGACTACAGTCGCAATAATCCCTAATGCAGTATAGTACAGTAAAGCTCTGTTAACGATTTGCCTCGATTCCTGTAACGCCATTGTTATCTCACAACCACCACGGCTCAACGATTCGCCGCTGAAGTTGTTGCGTTTCTATTCGGTCATAAAAGATCCATGTGGCGGCTCCAGATACTCGAGCTTACACTTCAAACTGTAAAGAAAACTTTCAACTGTCGTTAAACAAAATATTCTGTGGGGACCGATGAAAAAGCGTCGCTATAGGCGAAGTAACGACATAGTCGAATTCGAATGCACGTAAATGATAGGAGTTCTGATGGGCTCAATGAAAAAAGTCGTTGCAGGTGAATTCTTCTGTATTTACATACACGGTTGTTTAGTTCCTTGTCTGTGAATCACGAAACTTCTTCACTGACGCTGCTGGCCACTCTATACGAGATATCTCGGAGGAGCTGAAAACGGTGGATGTGATCGCTTACACCAGATTCGGATTCAGCACCCCCAAACTACTCAAGGCAAGAAAAATCGTTTTGACCAGTGGATCCATGCTGGTCGCGGTGGGCCTACGGGCGGAAAATCACGTTTCGGTGTTAATGTATGGCAGTAACTATTCTCTACTGTAATATGCTACCTCTATTAGTGGTGGTCTTCACGGTAAATTTTTCTTAACCGTTGTGAGAACAGCAAAAGTCGCTACATAATTCATCCAGTATGGAAACACCGGAATCCCTGCCCCTCGGCGATTGTATTTATTGCAAGTTTATCACTTTGAGCCTGGTGGCATTGATACTAAGCAACCACATTCAGTTGGCCCTGGGAAAACTACATACGTTTTCAATAGTCTGCGTTTTTTTATTTTGAAAAAAAACGCTTGTCAAGCTTTGCTAAACTGTCCTTCACAAAGTCACGGTTCTTAACAGGTAAACTAAACAACTGCACCATATTGTGAAACAATGCAAATTGTTAGAAGCAATAGCGTAATTGACAGGGGGTAAGGGGGCGAGCCACCCCCCCTGGCAAGTTAAATGTAAAACTGGGCCCCTTTATTTGACATTTTGATATGTAGTATTCTTTAGGTTGTTTTTTGCGTTTTCGGGGTGTTTTTGCGTTATTTAGCTAGTATAGACATCCACGACATCCAGATTCACTGCCATTTCTTAACTTTTTTCTGAGTGTTGGCTATTGGCTTCCCTACGGTGACCAGTGGGCCCCTTCAGCTAAGCTTTGCCCCCCCTGGCTCAAACCTCTAGTTACGCCACTGGTTAGAAGCATATTTGCACTATAAGATTTCTATTAGGCGAATGCAGTTAGGAAAAAAATGTATATGTATATTGTTGATCTGTGATGTAGCTTGGACGAAGTCAAAAGAAGGCCATGCTTATAATGTTGTAGTCTGCATCAGTATTATCGGAACTGCAATCGAGCTGTTGCTAAAATGTCATCACAAACACTCAAACAACAATGCATTTTGCAATATTAATCTAAAGCACTTATTTTAAAACCATTATATCTTTGCAACATATACGATGAAACAATGCGACTAAACACAGGCAAATCCATCACGAGCTACAGCTAATACCTGCAGGCTTACTCTCGCTACCAAAAACTACAGCTAAAACCTGCAGGCTTATTCTCATTTTTCACAGTGCTTTTTACTGATAAATCTGCACTGTAGCTGAGTTTTCTAACCTTCCTGTAATCATCCCAACAACAGAAGCGCGAAGAGTCTAAAGCACGAGATGGACAAGAACACAGTCGAGGTCGCCTGAACACCTACACAAAGAAAACATGCTTGTTTTGCGTTGTATACTGAATGATTGTTTCACATCTTTGTAGCAGTATGCCACATGTTTACTTCGGTTTTAGACACGGCATACCATGTAGTATAATACATTACTTGGCAAACTTATTTCCAAGATCTAAAGCTCAAAGTTTTCATATAAACAGGATGTTCTGCTTCTACTTACAGTTTTCGCATGCGACCAACAGTGCAGCTAGGTTTTCCATACAGTATTTAAAAATTGAAGATTATGTTACTGTCTAAGACAATGAAGCTATGAAAACATAAAATGCTGTAATTGCAGACATCAACGACGAAATAAGCTGGAATACACCCACACCGCACTCATCTGTGGGCTGACCAGGGTTTGGGCGAGACTGTCCCGGGGTTTTGGGTCGTGTCCCAGTTTGCTGCTTGATTGTACCGGGACACCAGATTAGCTACAGACAACGCAAAAATAGGAAGCAAAAAGGAATGATGGAAACCAAAGCGATGGTATTTTTTTGCTCTTCATTTAAAATTTGTTTTTTCGCAGTTTCCCAAAAAATTAGAGGAATTAATGGGTATTGATGCGAGACATACTAGATCTTACTTGCAAGCTTTATCATCTAAATTGCACCTGTCATGGTTTAAAAGGTATAGCATGCTCACCCATCGTACGTCTAACTTCAAGAAACAGCGAAGTTTGGATGTGGTTATTTCTTTAAATTATCATTTAAGACTGCACGCGCTGTATGTTTCACATTGCCTACTGCTACTAAAAAACCAAGCAAATGCCTTTCAAATTTTTATAGCAGGCAGCGATGGATCTGATCAAGCGACCAATTCAAATTTACATCTGCACCTTCGGTGCGACGTGAAATCCGCTCGATTATTCAGCATGTGCGGGACGGTTTTTGGGTTGTTTTTACCAAACAGCTAGTTTCAAAATAAAATAACTCAAGAAGTACTTGTCTGATTCACCTCAAATTTTCAGGTAACATTGATTTTCGCAAGAACATTCTTATAAAATTTGGTTGCAAAAGACAAAGCATGAGAAAAGTTATTCCGCCTACGCAGCAACTCACTGAACTCAAATTTCTTATGTAAGCGCGCTGTTAGTGACGCGCAGCAACAGTTAGTCCAATGCGCTGGGAACAGAGTCCGGTTGCTCGATTCAAAAATTAATAACTGGCAAGCTCTTGATGGATTGAACACAGATTTTCAAGAAAAAGGCATAACGATCGGAAGAACATACTTGTAAATTTTGGTTGCAAAAATTTAAGTTTTGAAAAAGTTGTGGTACTTTACAGAACTGCTCAACCCTGCTGGATAGGAGCGTTGTAGCCTACACGCGTCTGTAGTACGATTTGAAAATTGAAAATACCTAACTCCAAAGGTTTTCTACAGAATTTCTTCAAATTTTCAAAGATGATGCGCATAGGTATGAAGAACATTTGTCGAAATTTTCTTTGCAAAAACACAAGTGCAAAAAGAGTTATCTTAGTGTACGCAACAACTGTCAGGACCTAAGTGCTTTGCAAAAAGTGTTGTTGTAGCCTAGGCCTAGCATAATATTGCTGGATAACAAACTGCATGACTAAAAATTTCTTGCTCGTATTCCTACCTGAAATTTCAATGGTTACGCGCGGGGTTGCGGAGCCAGAGTCGTAACGAGTCAGATTCCTGAACTAGGAGTCAGAGTCGTACTTTTTTGTCCGACTCCGGATGTCCAATTGGATCATTTTTTACATCGCACTCCTAAGTTGGAAATTCCTGTTGAAATGGTACAATTTATTTTTAAACTCTTGTTGAAACAGAGGTTTCTTGCTGTGCACCACGATTTCCATTGATTTTAACAGCCAAACATTTTGTTCCCTTTATGCTAAGGAGTCGGAGTCGGAAATTTTGGAAGGTCGGAGTCGGGAGTCGGTTATTTTACCGACTCCGCAACCCTGGTTATGCGGGTAGGTATGGAGAACATTATTGTAAATTTTCATTGCGAATAATGAGTACGAAAAACGTTATTGTATTTTATGAAACAACTGTTAGCACCTACCTTTTTTTGAAAAAGTCTTGTAGATTCCGCACCCGGCGCATTTGACTGAATCATATATATATATATATATATACATATATATACATATATGGCAATCTCCACCGAAGCTGTTCATTTCTGACTTCTATTTGACTCATCCCAGTAATAATGTTCAATGTGTAGTTCAAACACGAATTTGTCGTTTTTTGTCGTAAAATATCGATTTATTTACACAAGTCGGATACAACTTGTTGGGGAATAACAAATTACACAAGGCATGGGTATTATTAGACGATTATTCAGTTTTTTTGTCATATTTAGCCTATTTTTTCCATTGCAAAATCGATCCATGCAATATAAATGTATTAATAATTTCAGTCATACAAGATTGATTGTGGTTCTAATAAGTGATTGACGTTTGAATGCCTGACAACTATACCAACGACGAGTAAAATGCTATCTTGTTTAATGCTAACAGCGTGTCAAGACAGACCTACATGTACTTCTCATGAAGTACAGCAAATTAGTTATGAAAAACGCTTACATTTACAGGGTGAGCTGACTTATGCTGAATCGACGTCGTTGCAGAAAACAGCGCAACTCGACATCAATTTTTCAAGCGGGAAACGATCTTGCACATACTTATGCAATATCTACCAAACCATTTCGGCAAAAGAGTACAGTACTACGCAAACGTGCTTCATCGCAACCTGGGCTAATCGCTTGCACTGAACCTCCCCGCCATTTGCATGAAAAATTGCAGAGCTCAGAAGTAGAGGAAGCTTCAAAAATTGGGATTGTGGAAGACCGTTGTTTTACGTAGCTCCGAGTTCATACCAGAGTGGTCAACCTTATACATTTACGATTTGTCAGAACAGATAGTTGTGGAACAACAAAAACTAATTCGCAGTATTGACAAATCATAATATCGAAATGGCACTTTGTTTATACAGTATTCCTGTATTCAAATGTGCAGCTGAAGCTCAACCAACGTCACTCTGGCAAACACCTACTCAGCCAACCCTTGTCCTGCTAAATCATAACCGGATCTTTAAAAACGCCGCAGTTATACCTGTCTAAAAACTCATAGCTGACAGGCAACGGCTTGTACGTTAGAGCTGCATGTCTAGAGCGTCAACACACAGATCCCTGTTCTCGTGCCTTTCCAGTCTTCGCTACAAATGCAATCTGAGCTCATCGTCTTGTTCCGAAAATGCGTGAATAACAGCAGTACAGGTTTATGCACAAAATAACTTTTCAAATCAGTACCTTGGTCCGTAATCGTGCTTGCCCCGTCAGAAAACTGAGGAAGATCGTATATAAAGTCAGAACCGCAGCATAAAACGCGTACGTCGTAAGCAGTTCATTGGTAATGTTTTCCAGTTGAAACATCACTGTCAGAAAAAGAAGTTTAGTAAAGAAGCAAGAGGCTCTGAAATACACCAACAGCCTGCAACATAGTAAACGGAATAAATTATTTTAGGACAAATATCTTAAAACCCAAATATTCTACTGATGTGTCAAGGCGCGCCCTTCCGCGAAGTCTAGCGTGAACTATGCGAAGCTGATACAATTTAGCGTTCCAAAGTTTGTCACGCTCTGCAGCCCATGATGATGGCGTGACCTTTGTCATTTTAAGTCTAAGCAAAACGGAACATTCGGCTTTTGCAATAAAGTCCGGACCAAAGAATAGCGAATCCACTTTTCAGGTGGGTTATAAGAATAAAAATCCGGATTGCAACAAAGGCTGTCCAAAACAAAAGAATTATTTTTCCGAATGGAACCGAGTCTCAACAAGGCCGCTCCTACAAAAACAAAACGACTTTTTCTTGATAGAACTTTTTCATGTGACGAAAAATCTCAAATAACTGCCCTCCCACTGTTTCCGCAGTAATTCTTATAAATGTGAAAAGCATTAACAACATACAGCAAGCGTCAGCTAATCCGGATTCGGTTAATCCGGATCTTCGCCAAAACCAGATAAAACTGGTGGTACGAATGATTTCTAACTTTTTCTTTCTTCGCCAATTCCAGATAAAATCTACTCTTTCCACACCTTGTGGACCGGATTTTTATGTACTTCCATGCTGTTGTGTTCTTAAGTGCACTGACTGGTCGGTAGGAAAGATTCGGCAGCTTTCAGACGCAACATAAGCGTGCTCACGATCATCAACGAACACATTGAATTATGATAACAATGGCTGCAACTGCCCGCAACATTCAGCTAATCGTGGAGACGATTATTACCTCACGCACGTGCATTGCATATCACGTTGATCATCAGAAGGCACGCCAGGTTTCAGTCTATTGACCGTGATCAATGTTGAGTGTGTGTGTGTAGAGTATTATCCCTGACTGTAATGCTTACAATACACCGGTTGCAGAAACCTCTGCGTCAGTCCAAAATGCCAGATTTTTTCGCAGCCAAGTAATCTAAAATTATGAACTTGAAATTGTTCGTAACTGCATGGGTATGGCGGTTACTAGTCTGATATACCATTGTAAATACAGTAAACCTCGGTTAATCCGGATTAGATTTGACCGACAATTTTGTCCGGTTTAGGCGAAGATCCGGATTAATCGAAGATGGATGTTTCTAGCTTGACGTCATCTAAGTACTGAGATATCGGTGAAAATACTTAAATTGAACACATTTACGACCCAATAGCAGGCTTTCGCAGAAGCAAAACGAATTTACTGATGCATTTACAATGGTACATCAGGTTAGTAACCGCCATATCCACTTAGTTACGAACAATCTTAAGTTCATAATTTTAGATTACTTGGCTGCGAAGAAATCTGGAATTTTGGACTGACGCAGAGATTTCTGCGACTGGTCCACAACCAGTCTCTGTGTTTGGAAGGTAATGCCCTCCAGACATCTTACCGAGTATAATACACTCAGGGATACTGTTCTACACCGTAGACGAAGCCAGGGGGGGCAAAGGCCCACCCCCCAATTTTTAGAAAATATAGTCATTTTGGGCTTTGAGAGGCGTTTTTCCAAACAAAATAGTGTTATTCGCCTAAAATCAAGCATTTTGACCCCCCCAAAAATGTTTGGCCCCCAGCAAACTTTTGGGCTGGCTACACCACTGTTCTACACACGCACACTCAACACTAATCAATAGACTGAAACCGTGGTGAGGCGGCGTGCCATGAGCGTTATGTTCAACATGATAAGCAATGCCCGCGTGTGACGCAGTAATCGTCTCTACGATTAGTGGAATGTTGCGCGCAGTTGCGGCCGTTGTTATGATAATTCTATACGCTTGTTGGTGATCGTGAGCCGCTTGTGTTGGGTCTGAAAGTTGCCAAATCTTTCCTAGAGACAAAAATCCAGATTACGAGATGGATAACAGCAGATTTCATCCAGTATTGGCGAAGATCCGGATTAAAAAATCCGGGTAAACCGAAGTTATTTCTAAAGAAAAACGATAGAAATCATTCGTACCACCAGTTCTATCCGATTTGGGCGAAGATCCGGATTAACCGAGGTTTACTGTACATCAATAAATTTGTTTTGATTGTGCGAAAGTCTGCTGTTGGGTCGCAAATGTGTTTAATATAGGTTATTTTAACCGAAAGTTGTCTCAGCTGCATTCCAAAGTTTCGTCGCGCAATCATCACTGAAGCTAGTTGCGCCCAGGGTCGTAACGAGGTTAGATGGCGCCCGGGGCAAGAAGCAAGTTTGGCGCCCATGTTCGAACCTGGGGTCTTTCGGAAGCAAATGTACTGTATTGAAGAAAGTACTTGCAACATTGTTGGAATTTGTGGCGCTCTTCGCGGTCATTCGGCGCCCCCCTCCCCGCAGTGATTCGGCGCCCGGAGAATTGTTACCCCTTGCACCCCATCGTTACGCCCCATGATTGTACAGGTTAAAACTTAGCAAAATTGCGCATTTATTTAGATTCCCACCAGCATAGTTATTCTACTAATGTAGAAAGGTAGGTTGCCAAGTCGAAAAGTCGCCGACGCTCAGGAAACGCAAACTGGTGCAAATGAGAAAATTACAAGACAAACAAATTTTCCTATACGAAAGCACACACTTGTGACATACAAGATAGCAAGTACTTAACCGATGCAGACTATAGTTTATACACGATTCTCCGGATCCGAACATTTGACAAAGACTCTATACGGCTGCAGCGGGTAAGAAACACAAATCTTAAACAAAATGACAGTTACGCCAATTTTCTATGGGAAACATTTCGACGTTTTACTGCGCTATCTGCATTCCGACATCGACGTTAAATCCAGCATCACAAAGCAGCACGTTTCAAAACTTCCCCAATAAAAACAAAAGACGCTCACTGAGATGATGCTGTTTTATCAACCCACAAACGTTAGTATTCATGTGACACATACTCACTATCAGCGATGGGCAAGAGTCGCACCAACCATCCGCGAATAGCCGAACTATACAGAAAATTGCACTGCAAAGAGGTTCATGCAGATTAAAATTGCCAACGCTTTGTCATTATCAAGCTTGTCACGTATCTCGGTTGCAAATGTAAGTTGTTCACGGATTTTGTATTCCGAGTTTAACTTCCCATCGAGATCAATTCGTGTTTCGAGCAACTGCTTTAAGCTTCGAAATCGAATACAAGGCGGACTTCTCAGTTTGCCAGTGGGAGCAACATTGTTGTGATAAATTTTACTGCGCTTTCCAAAGCACCAACAGTGCGCCAGCGCAACTGAGAGTGAAAGTGAAGTGTAACTTACGCATTGAAATCACTGTTTTATTTATCTAGCAACTGAGATATGATAGCAGGTATGTTTTGTCTGACGAGTATTATTGTGAAATAAGGCAAAGTGGCTTGACAAGATGGGACATACCCAGAACCGCAACTAGGGGGGAGCAGGGGGGGCTAACCCCCATGGACAATTTTTCGCCTCGCTGGAAAAATGTGTTGGACGTAAGTTTAAAACTAATGGATACATTTTTAAAAAAATTGGGATCCTCTCAGAAAACTCTTCGTCCCCATAGTGTCCCAAGCTGGTTACAGGCCTGGATACACCAAAACTTAACTAACCCTTGCACTAAGGTTCTTAGGGGCTGATTTAAACCTCTTGTTTGGGAAGGGCAGTCGGCAAAGAGGACGCAAAATGAGAAATTAAATCTAAAATCAAAAAAACAAAAATTTTTATGGTAGCTTTTTCGAAAAACGGTGCAGCAAACGTGCAATTAAAGCATGAATTTCTCGCAGTGCAATATTATGAGAATTTCTTTATGTCCACCCGTTTAATAAGGTCGCAACTTCCTAGTAGTCAACACCGTACTGGAAAAAATATCTCTTGAAGATGCTTACGTATCAGGTACGCAGAAACATTATTTTAACGCCAATTGTTTTAGAAAAGGCAACCGTTCAGGTTGCTATGCTTGATTGTGAACATTGCCAACCAACAAGGGGAAAAAATTATGCAACACGTGCAAGTGTTTGTTAAGCTTCTTTTCTTCGATTACTGATAGCCTGCAGTGGGAGCGAGTGACCAAAAACGAATTGCTCGCTTTTTTCAGGACATTGATACTTTGATCGTAAACATTTTGTATGCTTTAGTTTAACATTCATCTTCACTTAACCTTTTTCTACTATTTCAAATGTATGAGGCTTTTCACAACTCTTTGATTTTCTCCCATTATGTAACAGTGGCGTAGCCAGCCCAAAAATTTTGGGGGGGGCCAAAATGTTTGATTTTAGGCGAATAACACTATTTTGTTTGGAAAAGCGCCTCTCAAAGCACAAAATGACTTTATTTTCTAAAAATTTGGGGGGGCATGGCCCCTTTGGCCTCCACTGGCTACGCCTATGCTATGTCTTTCCGTGTGGTGATGGCTGAACGCAGCAGTTGTTGGTGTGTTGCTTCAGTATTTGTTCCTCTTCTGTATTGTCTGGGTCAACAAACACCTTGCTATGTGCTAGACTCAGTATTTTGTGTGCTTTTGTTCTTAGACCAACCTCTGTGATATGGACCATGAATCCGAGCCAAACACATGAAAACCAGAAACCTTGTATGATATGCTTTAGTTACTCAAAACTTTATTGATTATTGCTCTTGTCGTCCCTTGAGGAATTGAGCATTTCTGCACACGCAAGNTTTTCCACATCTTCTTGCATGCGATTCTGCAATTACAACAATTATAGGTGATTACCACCATACACAAAAAGGGAGACAGGCGTCAACTACCGGGACGTATCCCTCCTTAGCCACCCTGGAAAAGTAGCCTGTATAGCAAGCGCCTTGATAAAAAGATGCCACGAAATAATTGAACCATAGCTGGACGACACCCAGTCCGGTTTTCGTCCTGGCCGCAGCAATGCTGACCAAATTTTCACTCTCCCGGAAATTTTCGAGAAATCTTGGGAGTATGCCAAAGACGCCTACACATGTTTTGTTGACCTTGGGACTGTGAAGTCATTGTATTCCTGCTCAGAATTTTGTGTCCGTGAAGTTAAATCACAACCGTTCACCGTTAATATTGGACTTCGACAAGGATGTGTGCTGTCACCACTCCTCTTCATAGTCTATATCATTAATCAGTGGTTACCAATCGGGAGTCCCAAATACGATTTTCGAGGTGAGACTTTGCATGTTATTGGATATACGTTTTTTCAAACGAACCGTGATTTATGAAAAACCTTGCAAGTGCTTTTACGCAAAACAACTCTATCTAAACTAATCATTCCAGCTAACGTTCACAATTTAACAACTAAAATTGCTAAACGCGTGCATTAGTATTTCTGCTTCACACTGTGGTTACCACACTGAAGACAGCCCGTGATGCAACTGTCAGCGCGCTATGACGATTGTATGTTTATGGCGCAATTATGGCGAGATTATTGTTTGATGCTACAGAATTCCAAAATTTTTGGTGTTCCACCATGCAAAGTTACCAGAAATTGAGTAGGCTACAAAAAATACCGGTCTACTCTAGTGCCCTTTGCAATAACATATTTCTGCGAATCTAGGTTTTCCTTTCAACTTGATTTGAAAAAGTATCGGAACCGTTTGAGCCCCTTGAAATATTTGCGTTCGGTTCTGGTAATTGTGTGCCAAGGTATGAGCGGATAATTTCAGAGAAACAGCAAAAAATAACTAGATTTTTTTCTAACGATCAGTAAGGAATAAAAGTTAAACAGTACGATCGAGTGTTTTCAGTAGGCCTACGTATTAGCAGGCCCTAGCATGTTGCGAGTAGTAATTGTAAAAATAAAGACACTGCAAAATCAGGCTGTGTTGTGATTTCTACGCTTTTCTTTAAAATTAGGGGGTGCGAACGCCACTTTATTTTTGTATTTCACCGGCCTGGCCGGTACTTTGCTGAAAATTTGGCAGAAGCCGGTATTCGTCGGTATTTCACCAGCCTGGCCGGTACTTTGCTGAAAATTTGGCAGAAGCCGGTATTTTTTAAATCAGTGCCTGAAACCGTTTTTTTAATTAATAATTTGCACTTTGCAGCAACTGCAAAAAGAACCAACGCGGAACTTATCAAATTATAATGACTCTAGTAGTGAATCTTGTCAGAACAGTTCCTTCAGCGAAGTTTATTTGAGGCCAAAATAAGGAAAAATTGTAACTGGGGCTTAGCAATGCTCATTGTCTCTCCGTTTTCCCTGTTCCTTTGTTTAGTCATACTTACCATCCTCCGTCATCCTAACGTGATCTGTATGAGCTTTCTTTTGGCAATTAACCGTGAAACTGGCGTAGGTGGGGTTGACTGAACTATTACAGGCTATTGCAGGCAGAATGCAGGTAAATCAAAAAAATGGACAGGAAGAGAGTGACATTATAGACTAGTGAACAGTGGCGTAGCAAGGGGGGGGGCGCGGGCCCCGGGTGGGACTTCGCTGACCAAAAAATAATTTTTGAAAGGAATTTAAAAGTTATAGTTTTTCGTTATTATTTCAAATGCATTTTTAAATGTTCTACCGCTTTTCAATTTTCATGTTTAGAAGCTCTAGACTGGTAGGCTAGCCTAAAAGAACACGACGTGTGGCTTTGGAGTGAGTGAATTGACAAAATGTTTGGGGGGCGAAGAATTTTCTGAGAGGGGCCCAAATTTTTTAAACTATGTCCAATAGTTTCAAACTACGTCCAAAACATTTTTCCAAGGGGGGGCGAAAAATTTTCCTGCGCCCCCTATTAACGGGCATGCTTACTTGGGAGCCAATTGTGCTCCAGTCCCTACACCTTCCGCGCCAGACAAAGCCATTTCAGCCATCTCAGTCAAAAGTCCTTTGCACAAAGGAAAGAGATGACATTCGACCGCAGACTAAAGACGTTTAGGGCTCCAGTTGTTTTCGGTTTATACTGCCCCTCCTCTCAAAATGTGATGAAAAATTTTTGCATGAAATCACGGTAAATAGTCAAGGCTAGCTTAATCCTTTTTCTCGTATCTTTGGTTCCTCAGTAACGCTCCAACTGCGCATCATAACATCTCCTAAAACCTAGGCATTGGCGACGAAGAATTCGCTGCGGTGGCGATAGCTCAGTGGTAGAGTGCTGTGACGGTCAGAAGATGGCGCCACATGTAAATAAATGGTCACCGCTAGATGGTGACCATGAGTAACAAGTCACTGTGATAGTCACCACAAGCAAATTATCGTAGTTCACTTATCCCTATATAATGATAGTGCAACCTAGTAGCAGTAGAGTGAAGTCGCTGGGTGATCTGCTGTTGCTATGGTTGAAATTGATATAGTTGAAAGTGGTGACTAGAAAAAGCAAAGAGTGAAGTCAGTGATGGATCTCTATTGCTGCTGGTTGCTTTCCTGTGAAACTCCGTCACAAACTGCTACGTTCGAAGACTCAAATACCTACAATAGAAATGTTGCAACAACAAGAGAATCAACACCTATATTTTATACTCCACAGGTACGTAAACATGGATATACCAGCTGATCATAAATATTATAAAGAGCTAGATGAATTTAAACAAATATGTCTTAATGTACTGAGTAAAAGTAAATATGATCCTGAAAAAAATAATGTTATCAATACGTTACTATCGGAATATCTCGACGGGAAATCTGATGCCATTCACATGATAAGATCTGCAAAAAAACTAATGTGGTTGCCTCCGCAACAATTTCTAATAACACTGATCAATCAAATGGAAACGAATAGGGCTATCTGGTATGCTGCACATTGGCTTAAAAAACAAACTGCTTAATTGCAGGTGGGACGTTTTCGTCCATGGACCAACAGTTAGTGCGTGAAATAATAAGACAATTATCAATTTTGATTGTGTCACAAGAAATTCATCGTTATCTATTCTCTGATGAATTGAACACATTTATCGACTGGTTACACGAAGATCAGAGAAGATTTGAAAATCCTGACGATAGTCCGTGGTCTCGTGGCTTCTTATACGTTGTACAGGATAATATCGCTGCATTACTAGGGAAAACTCCACAAAAAGAAAAACAACCAAAAGAAGACAAATTACCAACAATCAAACCTAGGACAAAAATGAATACCAGACAAGGAGGCAAAAACATCGCAGCACAGCGAAAAATATTAAAAGATATTGAAGAACGTCGACGACAAGGAACATATGGTTTAGAAGAACAAGCTGAGGATAACGCAGATGATTATCATGCGGCAAATGCTGGACAAGATGCAAACGTCGAACAGCTACAACAAGTTGATGAAGAAATTGATCCAATGCGTGCACCAAACGGACCCGGCGTACAAGGAGCAACTGCATCAAGAGACTATCCAATGATGCAAAGAGCTGTTCAAAAAGGATGCCAAACAACATGTCGATATGAAAGAGTCTTTGAACATGTTGTCCCAATCGCGTTAGTTAATGCCCCGAATTGCCATCTTTCTCTTGTGCTTGCCTCAGTAGTTCAAGGCGATGCAGTCAACTGCAACAGTGCCCGCCTCTCAGTTGGAAGGTTGTGTGTCCAATCCACAGACACTGAGTGACTCGCTGTGGTGCTGCTTGGGCAAGATCGTTAGCCTAAACTGCCCCGGTAAGAAGCATATTTCAGGTGTTGGCATGCCGCTAATTACCGTCGCCAAAATTATTAAAAAAACATTTCTTGGCACATCTCATGCTATATTTTATTGTTCAGTGGAGTATTTTCAATAACTGCCATAAGCTGTAGCCCAGTCATTAGGTGGGCCTATCAACATTACGCTTTGGTGGTTGAAGTGAAGAGCTTTGCACTTCGGTTGAAGTGAAGAGCTTTGATAACTTTTCTCAGTTTCAATGCAATTGCTGTTTTTCTGCATGACGTAATGGTGCCGCAAAATGACGTTCTTGAAGCGGGTAGCGCATTTGATGTGTTTGCGTGGGTAACCTTGAGCTCAGATGGTCGGTTTCAACTGCAAGTAGAGTGAATAAGCGCCAACCGATAGGCAACGTGGTTTTCGTTAAGTCGTCTTTGTTCAACGGTACACTTTAAACATTGGCAGTCATAGAAAAATTTATTTCAACAAGAAAAGTTTAAAAAGGTGTTGCTCTCATTTTGATGAATTTGAGGCAAGAACCTTAAACCTAACGCAAGGGTAAACGATATGTTTAGATATGATTGTGGTTAATGCTTTTATTAAAAAGCATTAATCGCAATCGTTGTACAGCTTGGCAATGGCTGCACTGAATAAAAGAGTTCATCGCAATAACCGTCGAACGTAAGATGTTGCAATCACTGCTGAGCATCCAAAAGGCCTATGTCCATGTTGGCATGGTTTGGTAATACAGTTTTCGAAATAGACGTCTGTTGGTAACTAGTCCCGTCACCACGGGGGCTTTGGNGGGCTTAGCCCCCCAACAAGCTCCAAGTCCCCCAAAATTGAAATATGAAACACNATAAACCAGTGGATTTTTTGTCAAATTTGAGAATGTCAATCCCACTGCACAAACGTAGTCTCCCAATTGAAGACCTTCTGGTGATGGTTCTGTTGTTAACGAACAAAGGCAAGGAATAACACTATGCACGTTCACTTGTAAGAGGTCCAACACAAGAGCTAGACCAAGTGCGCAGGTCACGATGAAGACTGCAAGCAAGCGCTTCTCAACCATAGCCAGCCTGCTTTAAACCTGTTTTTTTTCAATATTTTTTCAAATTGGGTCCCTGCAACTACAGAGGGCTCCGCGCAAGTGCCCACAGAGTTAACATTTGAAGTCTTCTATATATTCTAAGAGGATTAAACCTCTACTGAAACGTGAAATGAACAATGAAGCGTTCTTTACATCACTGAGATCACATCATCAGATTGATTACCGGTATATAGCCTACTATACGCAGTATATATTGTATTTTTAGTTAAAGACGGGGATACTACGCGAAATTTTAACATACATAAATGTTTACATTTGTAAGGTAGGTATGCCGCCATCACATACCTTAATATTTTCGTTTGATCCCCTGGAATGGTTAACTATTGAAATGTCATGCGGTGACCATGGGTGTCCGCACTAATTTTTCCAGGGGGGGGCAACATCGAAATTGTGCTTATCCTTTTCAGGCTGCTGACGATGCAATGCAAATGGACATTCACAAAACGCTTCACCCTTTCTACCCCATTAGTCTGTACTGGTTGAACCTCAATTCTCAATCTTTTGTCTGAAACGCTTTCTACACTTCGGCTATCAGAAATGCTTTTTCCTTTCATAAACTGCCTTGTATCCATTTTTCGAGCACTTTCTACAAATAAGTCATAAGAATAATCAACGGCCAGAACAATATGAGCGGTGAAAAAACAAGAAAGTTAGACAATCTCGCAAAACTGTTTCAAGCAGTGAGAAGTAGAACTGTATATGGGCAAGACTATCTTACTAAAGTTAGAACACCACGCAGGATTTAAAAATCTGAGCAGGCAAATTACGAAAACTCGCCACAATAAATATAGCTTTGCACTTAGTGCTAACTAAGAAGTCACAACTAAACATTAATGATGAAGACGTATTCCAATAAGCCACGTATTTTTATACTTTGTGAAAAGAATCCTGCATAAGAGTCGCTATTCAATCGGTCACGTTGATCACAGTCTCACACTAACAATGGATTTTTCAAACTTGTGGAAGCACTGCTACAGATTTACTCAGGCTTCTTTTCACACAGTGTAATGCTACACGTGCTTACCACTATCAGCAGTGTCACTGTCTCGCTGCAATACCTGCCAAGATGTCTGTGTTCAACAGTCACATGCAGGACTCCCATTCAGTGCTTTCAAATAGACCCAGATTGCACACCAAAAAAAACATATTCGTACAATAAAAACCCAAAAAGCTTGTGTTACAAACAAAAACATATGAGTGTGCTTATTTGAATTGAAATGACAATCGAATACTGATTTAATCAGATAGTTCCTCTTCCAAATTTTTTCTACAGCGTAAACATTAACGTTTAGACCCAATTGGACGACTTTTCTGTTGCTAAGAAGTTTTCATAACTCTAGCAACATACCCCGATGAAGATGTCTCTCACTAATTGCAGGAGTAGATTTGTAATTAAACTAGGAAACTTTGTGCGATCTTGGACTGTAGCTGGATCTAAAATCCCACAAAGTATAATCACAATGCCTTCCTCTGATTGAAATTTGTTTATTAATTTGTATGTATATGGAAACATCGAAATTTAAATAATCAGTCCTAACCCTTTTTTTCAGTTTCCTCAATTGGCATTAGAGACAATAACATTAGGCCTAAAAAAACAGCCCGGACAATNATCTTGTATTAGGATATGAAACCGATTTAACACGTTCTGCTNCATCCGATATGCGTAGGCTACTTTCTCACCTGATGTGCGCATGATGTGCCTGATGTGTGTGCGTTATCTTTATATTATTGAAAACATTGAAGTTGCTGATGAATTTATCACTTCAAAAAACACAGATTTAACACGTTTTTTATATTTCAACCTAGACACCCAGGTAGACTGAAAAAAGCAGATCTGGAAGAAACCCGCAGTGGGATCCCTGGTCACATGCGAAAAAACGCCTGCTACCGTAACTTGAAGTGAACGTTTGAAATAAAGACCAACAGTAGAACAATTCGCTAGCAAGTTTCGCAACTTGCCTCTGTAGGCAAAGGAGCGGACATGAGGGAACTGCAATCTCATTATTGCATGACATCAGAACAGTGAACCTGGTTCTTGTGCAATGTCAGTGTCATATCGGCAAGTAAACTGTCACTGCAACAATTAAATGAATTTGTCGGAACTTAGCTGCTAAATTCAGGTTTTCTAAAATTTTTGGTTTTTAGTCTCACTTTCCGGGGAGGGGGAAATGCCCGTTTTGCCCCCTCCCCTGCGGACGCCCATGGCGGTGACCTTACCGGAGATTTAAAAACCAACAGAGATGAAAGTTTGACTGAACATGTGGGGTTCGTATATCCCTATGCAAACAAAGCAAAAACTAGAAAAATTAACGATGAGAAAGGTTGCGACAAGCAGAAAAAGCAAGAATCATAATCGACAATCAAAAACAAGACACATTTCAGTTTGTTAGTGTTTGATTGCGATTTTGAAGATGCTTTATT
>JGI24159J19872_10003269_pt1 | contig 20072 bp, 17 predicted proteins | sample Ectturendosymbi4_FD_19872 | JGI IMG/M metagenome (IMG submission 19872) | reverse complement strand
ATCATCCTCTGGAATGTCTTGCAGGTCATCGGTTTCCAAAATTCCAGCGGAGTTTTCGCTTAACTCAATTTCCCACCAGTCAACTAGGGCTTATTTTAAAGGTAGGGCTTATATTAAAATCATCCTCAAAAATCACGCTAGGTCTTATTATCGGGGAAACACGGGCAACCCCCAGTCCCAGTGACTTTCGCCTTGAGGCAAACTGCAAGTGCCAACAATCATGAACAATTAAATATTCAGTCAACATAAGTATGTCAAATGTAGAAGAGAAAATTAGTTCACGAATGATTTCCACGATCTCGTATCAGACCATTGGTTCCAGAAGACAAAGTCTGAAACCTTTCTCATCATCTCCGTCCATTCTTCGCCTTTTTCTTTGTTTCTTGCTCTTCTTTTTCTCTTCCAGCTCATCGAGGTCAATTCCGTCTTCCACCGCCTTCAAACGAAATCACAAACGAGTCAAAGTTACGTCATAATGCAACCGGCATCACACGAACGACCATGAAGATTATTTTACGTTTGAAAAACGAAGGCAATAGAAATATGGTTCCGTAGAGCTACTAATTCACCTAAAGTATTATAGTTTGCTTAACACAGGAGTCTCCAAACTACGGCCACCGGGCGAAATCCGGCCAAGAAGTCACTGGCATAAAATAACAGCGCTATATGCCGACATTCTAAAAAACTACATCGCGTATAGCTGATTTTGAGCCTTGATCTGGCCACCACAGAAGTGGCCGTAACTTTTCTCTCACGCAGGGTCTTCAAGCGCCAAGACTCACCCTTATCCACTCCTTGTCTGTCAGCGACTCGCTGTAATCCACCTCCTTCCGGACACGCGATCCACGTCCGAACAACTTGTCCACCTCCTCTTCGTGCGTCAGCCTCACCACGTCCTCCGCTGACGTCAGCAGCCATGACGGAAGCTCATCCTACAACGAAATGATTGAAAGATGTTCGACGCGTGTACAACACACTTGAAGTATCCACTACTGACTGCACCCTTGTGACTTGAAATAGGCGTCACACAAGATACAATGGGCATGTAAACAAATATACAGTAACTGCGTATGTTGTGATGTCACGTTGTTGCGTCACGCGCTTTACATGTTCGCCGTTTGTTGGACGCGAGAGAAGCACGTGACCACAGCTTTCACTCTAACGGTCAATGCACCTTTGCTGTTCATGTTTAAAGCGGATCCTAAACTTAGCGCAGGGGGACTTCGCAAAACTTGACATAGATTGGTGGATTTAACGCACAAATTAAACTTGTAGTTGCAGTTTAGTTGATGTTGTTGCATGAAGTCATTGCAAAACCTAAGCTGGGTAGTGAAAAGGATAAAAGAAATTCTTTTAATTTTTTCTTCAGTAAACTGAATTTTTCAGCGAAAATAAAGCGCTTTTACCTTTGACCTAATTTCTATCAATAGACGAATGGATTTCATGGATGATTAAACCTTCTCATATTCATCCGCACCACGGGCAGATTTATTGAGATCGAGGTTTTGAACAATAACCTCAAAAACAAACAATAGAAATCATACGGTACATCATAAAATACAAAAAAAAAGAAACAGTAGATATGATAGTGTCGGCAAAATATGAGAGTTGGAAAATAAACCTGAACAAAAGCTTATTTCAGAAAACTGCGCTATCACTGCAGGTCACTGGAACTTGATGAGAAAAGTTTTGGACCCTGCGTTTTTAAACTGGGGTGCGTGCCCCCTTTGTGGACTGAAAGGTTCGCAAGGGGACGCGATCATAGCAGCGACATGTTGTTGAAAAGCATTAAATGCATTGTTTTTATAATTCATAAATACATTTATCATTTCTCTATAAACGCCATAATCAGAACAAAGCGGTGAAGATAAAATCTCGGAACAAAATGGAATGTGAAGCTTGCGATGCGCATTGACTTCAACAAAATCTTCGAATTAAACAACTTGTTTCCCAAAAAGCAGTTGCACCCTTCCAATTGTTAAAGAATGGATTTTTGTTGTTTTTGTTGTGTTTGATTTTGAACTTAGGTGGGTGAAGTGCGAGTATCAATGATTAACGCCACGCCACAGCGACTGAATGAGCTTAAGGCTTAGACCTCAAGCTTAATGATAAAACACAGAATTACATCAATCTTTAAAAAAATCAGGGAGTTTGAGTGACTGCCAGTAACTTGCATCACTTTGTAAGTAAAAATCACCTACAAAATAGGTGCAAACCACGCGTTGGTAACAACTAATTGACAGTTTGGCAGTTCTAACGCAGTGTCCCTGTTTGGTGCTTATTTCATGACCATCATTTCAATGCTCTGCTGTTTGCATTTGCGAGCTCATAATTTTCCTTTGACAAATATTTTCTGTGAAGAAAGGGAAATGTAATCTGAAAAGTTCGAGAATAATTTCTTTATTGTGGTTTAACTTTTTACATCGCAGCTACTTCTGATTATTCTGTCGGTTTTCAGGTCCGGGCGTGGGCCAGTGATTTGACTCACGTTCGTCGTCCATATCGGCCAAGTGTTGCAGGTCCAAAACATTCTTTCGAAGACAGATAACTGAGTCAACGTTAAATCAATTCCGAGAAGGGAAAACAAAGAAAAATAACAATCTGGGAACTGGGACAGTCCGCAATCGGTTGCTACAACAGCACCAAAAATTCACAAATTTTCCTTCGACAAAACTCTACGACAATCAAATCAGCTTCTACCTCCTCCATCAACCTCGGCTTGCGGTTCGGGTCCCTGGCGTCCGTCCTTCGTCGGTCCAGGTCCATTTGCTGGAACATCTCAAACTCGGCTTCAGTCCGAGCAATCATCTGGTTCACAGTCTCATCATCGTGCACCTCGTCTTCGTCCTGCGTGACAAACACGTGTTTCATACGTCATAACAGTGCATTACTGTGTTGAACTGGAGCAATACAGAAGTTCGTCATACACAGTAACAACGCGGTTAAACATTCTTGGCATGTTCGTGGAGGAATAGCGTTTCGTCAAAACCAGTCGCGCGAGACGCAGTGACATCATCTTCTCGCAAAGGTCATAATTTGGTCAGCGGCCTTTTACACCAAGAAAAGCTTATTAAAATAATCGTGTCTTGGAGGATAAAACCGCACAAAGTGGATTTATATTTTTGAGTTGTCTTCCTGGTTCGATCAAACAGTCGACGTCACCAGGGTGTGGCACAAAAGCTAAGAATACGAAATTAATGGGTCAACGTACAGGCTCTGCTCGCTCTATAACGACAGTGAAGTCGAAACAAAGGATTATTTTTGTGGGTACTGCTTTTGAAATGCCAGTCAACATACGTCATCTGCCTCTCCACGTTGGACCAGCTCGAAAAGGAAAGCACGACGTTGACTGGAGGTTGATTTCTGGTCGAACATTCCAGCTTGGATCACTTTCTCGTCAACATTCAACTTGTATCTGAACAGAAATGTTTAAAAAATTATTCGTAAGAGCCAGAGCCACACTGGAAAAACGTGTTGCTCCTTTAGCAAGGAAACCTGCATGCTCATCACTAAGGCTATTAGTTTCATAATGGCACAAGTAAATACAAATCTCTGTCCAACATAAAACGCGAACATGGTGAAAACACAACCTACCTCGCCGCTGCCAGGATCTTTTCTTCGACGGAATTGACGGTCATCAAACGCAGCACGCGGACCTCGTTGGTCTGGCCGATCCTGTGGGCCCTGTCCTGGGCCTGGATGTCCTGCGAACGCGAAAAAAATAAATTTATAAGAAAACAAGGCGACCGTCAATGAACAGCCCGAACGAGCCGCTCATCAGTGAAGGTGGCCAGGAAATTATTTGCGATCACGAAGTGAACAACATCATCAAAAATAATATGAAAAAAATCCTTTCGTCTGGGATGACACAAGCAGCCATACACTTTTCACAATTCCTTTCTAATTAAAAGGGAAGAGTTTTGTTTAAACTTGGGCCTTAAATTTACCACAAACGTCGTAGGCGCACTATTGCAAAACCCTGTGCAACATAACCCCATGTCACGGACATCAAGAAACATCGCATGTACAGTATATGTGCTTTGCTGGCTGCGCTACATTGTTCCTTTGCAATTCCGCCACTGACAATAACCCTTAAGTAAGAAAGTGCCGTTTCTCTGTCAACACCGAAGTTTACGCGAAATCGGCTCGTTTCTTGGAAGATGCGTTCTTACATTCGAATTTTTATCTGTTCTCACATTCACATTTTTATCTATTCTCACATTCACATTTTTATCTATTCTCACATTCACATTTTTATCTATTCTCACATTCACATATTTTTCATTTCTTCGCACACACGCATCACAGCTGAGTTTTATCCATGGACTATGCAAAAAAACGACAAATTATCCTAAACTAGATGGTTGAACTCTACTGGGCGGGAAAAAATACATCATTTAAACTAGTTCATACTCGGCACAAAAATTTAAACACGTTGTGCAGCAAAGGTGGGAGTCAAGCAAAGCTGACGTTGCCATGTTGAATTCGTCCAAAAACACAGGGTCGCTGCTCGAGGCCAGTCCCGCAGTTCGAAGCCCCTGGCGTCCCCCCCACCACAATGCCACCAAGTGAGCTAAATGCGAGTTCGGAGAGACCATTTTTGATGCACGTGGTGTAGACAGTACAGTTTAAATAGAAAAAAACAGAGAATCAAGCAAACAAAAACGAAAGTGCGAAGGACCACTTGAAAACGACTTAGCTTTTCAGAATATTCGTTGCTCCGGTAACTAACCGACAACAACCAGGAATGGATATTGAAAAGTGAAAGCGGACCTTAATTAGACTCGTTCTTTTTCTACGGTCAATTAAACCATAGTTGTAAAACAGTTCTGTGCGTACCTGATGCGGGTTCCAATCGCTGTCGTAGATGATCACAGTGTCTGCCGCCTGTAAGTTCAAGCCCAGGCCACCGGCTCGAGTAGAAAGCAGGAAGACGAAGATGTCGGATGACCTGTCAGTGAAAGCTTGCAGCATGAGCCCTCGGTCGTCTGACTTGGTGGAACCGTCCAAACGAAGGTATTTGAAACCTGAATAAAAACGACCATTAATTCGCGAGTTACTGTGCCCGGTCAGACTGGCAGTTTTCAGACAGTGCAGGTAGGAAAACTGCCCCTGAGAAATATTGTTGTTAAGGCATCAACTTGGTAAAACACGTATTGTCTGAAGCTCGGGCCTTGCACGTAATTATTACGGTTTGAGACATCCGTACGCCATTTCTTTCGGACTGGTAGTAACAGTTCTCAAGCGTATTAGGAAATGAAAAACGGTACTTAAACCACATTTTGATAGGAGTGAAGTAAAAATTGCACGTTTTGCAACTGGTATATTGCGATTGCCAATTTCTACGTTCACGAACAAATGCTACCTTTAACATACAATACAATGCCTCCAAATGAATATTAGACATCTTCACAAATGATCAAAAATTAGTATATGAAATAGATTTGTAATGAACATGAATCTCTAGATATTAAACAGAGAAACTGCACATTTTAACACAAGCCACTATTTTTCAAACAAACATGACAGAGCGACGGATGCAAAGCATGTCAAGTATATTCCGGTTACAACCAGTATACCCTTGTTCGCAAAGTAGTCTTCGAGTATGGTCATTGTCGAAGTCATCTGACAGAAGAGCAGTACTCGGTGACCGGTCGCTTTCAACTTGGGGAGGATGCGGTCGAGGAGTTCGAACTTTCCGCAGGTCCGGTACAAGTCGTTCCTGCGACGCAAACCGCGAAGATGTTATTCGAACAAAATCAGATGAGATCACTTCCGCTGACGCATGGACATGTGCACGAGTTACTTGATTGACTGATGCCCGTTAAACAGACTTCGGTGGGTGAAAGTTTTTTTTATTACTTTATACGCATTGAACAAAAAGCAATAGATCTTTCCGAACGAAGTAACCCAACATGTTTTCAACAATAACCTCCATTCCTTCTGCAACCTTGCATTCCATGTTAAGGTAACAAACGAACAGCGCGCAGAGCAGTAAGCCGATGTATGGGGTTGGTCCAGAAACGACGATTTTATTTATTAGAGGATGTTGCTCTTATTGTGATAAAGCGTTTGCTGGAACGACAAAGAGCTGAATTTCGAGAAAGTAGGCAAGTAATCTTCCCTCAGCATCGGAAGACTTTCACCATACAGACAGGATTTTCGGCCAACTCTTTTCATCATAACTACTTATGATGATGAATTTCCACCAAACCAACGAACAGGGCGATTCTTTTGACGTGACACAACAGCGCATGCATGGGTTGGTTGCGTAGACACAAACAAGCCTACCCTGTCACAATCCCGGCGGGCATCTGCAGATGTTCCGCCATCGACTCCTCGATGTGACGGAACATGAAGGGATGGTTGCAGATCTTGCGGAGCTGCATGATCGTGTTCATCAATGCTTTGGCGCCGCCTTTGCCTTGCTTGCCTGGGAGGAAAATGACGACAAGGCGCATTGTTAAAAAACAAGTGCGCATTTTTCACTCAAAAGATGTTTCTGTAGCTTGTCGCAGGCGCCAAGAACTACGACTACAAAAAAGAATCGATTAGAGCTCCCAGAGCTGGTTGTCAATAGTAACAACGTTATTGCGTTTGAGGCGGTTGTAGAGTGAGTTTTCTCAAAATTTTATCAGACCAATCGCGTTAAATGCAAAATTAATCTGAACATCACTGTTACAAAGCGATCCAGGGTGTTTACAGTCCATGCCGCAACATCGACGGCCCATTACCTTTCTCCGATCCATCAGTGAGCACCAGGCCGTGCTTCTGCATATGACAGTAGAGCAGTCGTTGCAGAGCAGACATATCGCACTTCACCACATACTCGACCTGAGAAGAAGGTATGGCGGCTCCAACTTAAGTTGTCTTAGCACGAAACCAACGCTGGCTTTACCCGTTCCGAGCCGGCAGTGCCGCTCTGACAGACTGTTGCGAGTTTTTCGGCAATCGCCAGTGAATGTTAAGTGTTACACTTTGACGTTGATGTTAAAGGCAACTACCAACATTACGATAAAAACAACAAGTAACTACTTTCCACATGTGAGATAAGCAAGGAATCGATCGGCAAACTTTTGAAAGGAAATTGATTTCACGCAACACTATGCATCAAACAGTGCTTACAAAAGAAACCCTAGCCAGGTCTGCACTGGAACGAAAGGGGTAAACGCATCAGCAGTTGAATGACAACGCGGCAAGTACCTTCTCCGGAAGCTGATTTTCAACTTCCTTTTTGAGACGACGAAGCAGGAAGGGACGCAGGACTTTGTGCAGTCGACGAATGATCAAAACAGTCTCTTCTTCGTTCAAATCAACCTTTGAAACGAAAAGCACCCTCAGAAAATATGTCGCAGGAAGGACAATGCGCGCAGCGTACAGTATCGAACCTATAGCTTGAGGCGCTGGAGACAATCGCCATCTCTGCTGACGTCATCACTCAATACAACGCTATAATTACATTCAACCGTATCCTGCCTAGACACCAATAGACCACATATCGCACCCCCCAAAGAGTCCCAAAGAAAAGCGTGGCCAATGCGTTGGGGCCAGGTTCAGGTGCAGATGGCTGGCTGAGTTAAGAAATATTTCCCACCTGTCTATCACTTTCCCATAGCTAGACTGATTGCCTTACATGGCTGAAGAGCTCAGCTCCGAGCAGATTATTTTGATCCGTAGTTACTCGAGCCGCGCATGACGTCGCCACTCTGGGTCAGAGTGGACCTGGGAAGAATATTTGCTGAAGGGTGCTCCAGTTGCCCCCGAAACTGCACAACTCCCGAATCGTAGCCCCAGCCTGAGTGTCGTGACGTAATACTGACCTTCTCGCCGGTGAGCGCGAACGGGGCGTTGAACCATTGCTCGAAGGTGGAGCAGCACTGGAAGATCGATGGGAGGAGGAAGTTGAGGAGGGCCCAGAGCTCGGGAAGCTTGTTCTGCAACGGAAAAGGCGGGTCCACTACAAACAGAATCTGGGAAAATCTTACAATTTGGATGAGAACTAGTGCTGAAAAAATAAGATGCGCAAATACCCACATCTGAATGCAAAGCATTTATAATTGAAGGATTGGACATAGCAATTAGTTAATTGCCTTTACACTGTGCAGTAAAGACACCAGTCATAAACACAAGCTCAGTTTCCAGGCTTTTAGCCAGTTGTTTGACAGATTACAGAGCTGTTCGCAAGGTTTTTTTTAAGGTTTGACCTTGCTGACATTTTGAGAGACCGAAACTACTGTACTTTATCTGAATAACGAGATGTTTGCAAAGCGAAGTTATAGTGCATTTTGGTGGTGGTCGTTTTTAGAGACCGTTTCGATCTCTCAAAACAGCACCCTTTGAGGGACAATGGTACGTATGTGTACCACAACTTTTTTCCTCGTAGCTACCATGCTACAAGTCCAAATGCATTGAAATTTTTATCAAGGATTGTTTAGTAACTCTACTATTATTTAGCAACACTGAAATGAGTGAGCACGAATTGGCGCTCTCTTGATTTTTTAGGTGCATGAGAAAAAGTGGTTAAGTTATGAAACATAAAAACCACTTTTATTAATTTTTTTTGTAGATTTTACGTTTGCTTATCTTTACAGAAGCCATCTGTAAGTTTTCAAATGATTTGAGTCATTTTGGTGGAGAAAAAGAGCAGGTTGTAGATTTGGTACGTATTTGTACCATTGTCCGTTTGAGGTAAAATGTTTCCTCTGCTAAGTTAATATTGATGGCGCATATTTGTACCACTGTCCCTTTGAGGTAAAATGTTCCTCTGTAAATTCTAAGTTAATGTTGGGATGTAGTATCCAAAGTATGATTCAAATAATGATTGGACTTCTGCTGTAAGAGGCTACATCTCAAGTTTAATAGCTATGTAGGCTTTCTTAGAGTGCCTTTGACAATGCAGTGAGATTTGAGATATAGGTAAAATGGCTAAGTGCTGGTATTAGTCTAGTTAACATTACAAAATCAAAACTGAGATTTTTGTATACTTTTAGACCAGGTTTTTTTTAAAGGAATATGTTAGGTACCCGGTATGGACCTGTAGGCACCCGATGATAATTTTTGCTGATTCTAGGGACCCGAATCGGGTCATATGCAGTTATTGATAATTGACCAGTCAGAGGCATGGTAAAATAAACAAGGTTGCCAGCACTCTACATTATCTGATAATGTCTAACTCAGGGGCGGCCAACAAGTCGATCGTGATCGACCAGTCGATCGCGCCTGATTTTGCATTGAATTGACAGGATACGTAAAAAGAACACTTCAACCAATATTCGACAAAGTACATAAAATTTATCCATCAATTGGTTGGTCACGTATATTCTTTGGTGCCTCTTGGGGTGGTTGACCATGGGCTAGCAGGGGCGCGAAGGTGTTGTAATGTTTTCCTATTATTGCGTGGAAATCATAATTTAGGCCTAACATAAACTTTGGCTTCTGCGCATCCCTCCTAAGGTGATGGTACACTGTATTTGCACGTGCGATACTCAACTTTGGCATTTTGTACACTGTGATTTTATCACCGACCAGTCGATCGCGAGTTAGCAAGAAATTTTCTAGTCGATCCTAGTCGAAGACAAGTTGGCCACCCCTGGTCTAACTAGTCTTGATGTATGCAATAACTTTGGCATTACAATACAGTACTGTGATTAATGAATTTTGATATAAAATGGCATGGTGTGGTAACTATATATTAATATCAATAAATATCTTAATATACTGTGTTTTGTGTGGTTTCAGATATTGTATAACAATTTCTTGTAAATTGAATATAATGCCAAAAAGGAGTCGACTGTTTCAATTGAATGAAAAAGTAATCGACCAGATATTGCTTTGTGACAATAGTGACTCGGAAGAAGATTTAGCTCTTGATGATGAAGATATAAATTTTCTGGCAACAGATGTTGAATACGCGGAGAAAAATTTGGCAACTGATCAAGTGTTGGAATCTACAATAAATCCACCATCAGCTTCACCTGTCAATGCAGCTCAAAATTCTGAACATGCTTCTACTGATAAGCAAAGTTCTGCTGTACCTTTACTTGCAACAAATTCTACATTCAAGTGGAAAAAGTTGAACCCACAATCACAAGCTGCAATAGTTGCACAGCGAAATTTACATCAAAGTGATGAAAATGATTATGGTGAAGTTTTGGTTGATGTGTCAGAGGAGTTATCACCTTACCAAATTTTTAACAAACTGAATTTGAGCAATTTCTCACTGAAATTGTTATTCCTCAAAGCAGCTTGTATGCTCAAAAAGGTCATGTGTTTTCTACATCTTTAGAAGAAATGAAAGTTTTTTTTGCTATACACCTGGTTATGGGTTTACACCCAGTTCCATCAATGAGAGATTGCTGGTCCAGTGATCCAATCCTCCAAGTACCTTACATTGCCAATATCATGCCACTGAAAAGATTTGAAGAGTTGCGGGCATATGTCCATTTCAATGACAATGAAAAGATGACAAGCAGAGATGATGAGAACCATGACCGAGCATTCAAAGTGAGGCTGGTGATGGACCATTTGAACAAATATTTCTGGAAGAGCTTTTCTCCAACGAAAAGACAAGCAATTGATGAACATATGATCAAATACCAAGGCCATAGTATACTAAAACAACATGTAAAAGGAAGCCCATCAAGTGGGGATTTAAACTTAGGTGTCGCTGTGACTCAAAATCTGGCCATTTGTATGAATTCGATTTGTATACCGGCAAAAAAATGGCGTCGTTGAACATAGACTGGGAGAGGGTGTTGTACTCTTGCTTACTGAAAAGCTCATTGACAGCAGCTGTGAAGTTTTATTGACAATTTTTGCAATTCACCACAGCTGCAGCTAAATTTGCTGCCTAGGGTTATATTCAGTGCTGGTACTGTCCGCACGAATCGTAAGGGTTTGCCTAAGCAAGAAGAGGTTCCTACGGACAAGGAGATGCAAAAAGGAGAGATGGTGTGCATGACAAGTAATGGCTTATATTACACAAAACGGATGGACAATAAAGCTGTTCACATGCTATCGAATTTCCTGCTAGCATACCCTGATCAAGAGACCAGCCGAAAAGTCAAAGGCTCGCAAACCAGCAAAATGGTCAAATGCCATAATGATGTACATCATTACAACAAGTTTATGGGAGGAGTTGATTTGATGGACCAAAAAAGTCACCTATCAATTTGACCATCGATCCACTCATAAATATAACCTGAGACTGGTATTTGTTCAGTCAATAATGCTTTCATCATTTATGCGAAGCTTAGCAGTGACCTCAATGTTGTTCCGATGGGACTGAAATATTTCCGATGTGCTGTGATCCGAGGATTGGTTGGTAGTTTTTCCAGTCTAAGGAGGGCAATTCCAGGTGGAGTGGTTCATGGAAGTGCGAAGAGGCAACAATTGCATGGAGTGTCGTCTGTACCTCATACCATGAAGAAAGTGGAAGTGCGAAAGCGGTGCAAGTTATGTACACAAAGGAAAGTGCAAAGTCGTACCAATAATGTGCGTGTCGAATGCAATGTGCCATTGTGTTATGCAAATGGGCGAAATTGCTTCGCACTGTACCACAACTAGTGACAGCTCGCATGAACGCCCTCCCTCTGATAACACAATTTGTACGTGAATTATTTGATTCAGGTGTTCTAAGGCTTTGTTTTTAGTGTGCTTTGTGTTTTTTATGCCCTCCCTACAAGACGATTTGCTCAACAGTTGTTTGATTTATGTGCTGTAGTATAATTTTGCGTGTGTATTGATCTTGGCTAGTTGAAAAAAATATGAAAAAAGCATGTAATTGCATGAGTAATTGCCAGTATGAAAATGCCGTACCTTGTAATTAATCATTGCAGCACTCCATAGCAGGCCCGTTACCAGCCTGGGACACCAGGAGGGGCGAAAACGAAAAGTTTTCCGAGAGGGGACCAAATTTTCCAAACTATGTCCAACACATTTTTCCAAAAGAGGCGAAAAATTTTCTAGGAGGGCCTCGCCCCCTGATTACGGGCCTGCTCCACAGCTAATGTACACTTGCTAAAAAGACGTTACAGCGTTCACTCTTTCATTTACAAGCTTTATTTCTGCCACTGCATAGGTTGTATTCGCTCTGGGAAAACTTTGAAATTACCTAAAAAATATTACCCTACAGGGACAATGGTATACATATGTACCATACAAATTTACAATGAATAAACAAAAAACAATATTTTTTTTGCTATACTTATTTTGACTAAGAAACAATAAGGAAATATGAAAAAAATATTTGCAAAAAATTATGTCCTTTGAAGGGTTAAAAGAACACGGTCTGTTTGCAAATATTATTTCTCTTCACTGGGAGGAGCAAATGCGTTGTAACCAAAGCAGCCTTTCACCTGCAACGGTGTACCGGTGAGTAACAGTCGATGAGGACTCAGGTAATGTGTGTTGAGGACTTGGGTCAGTTTGCAATGGTGGTTCTTCATCCGATGTCCTTCGTCAACGATCTGATACTTCCACCGAATCTGTATTTAGAATGAAGACCAATGTTCTCGGCATGATATTGAAAAAAATTGAAAAGCATCACAACACTTCAAACAAAAACAAACGTCACAAATAAAAACTTTTCACAGACGGGTAGGGGGGTATCTGTGTACCATTTTTACCGAACATAAAGGATTGCCCAAACGGACTTTGACTGTAGTTTGCGTTTGCTAAACTATAATATCTACAGCTTTTGTTTAACACATAACGCAAACAACCTGAAAAATGATCGCATGGTTTGACACAATCACAGAAAACAAGCAGACATTGTGTCAACGCGTTGGTTACGTATGGTGCTGATGTAAAACGCCTAGCCCACGAGAAGTAAAAGAATAATGTAGGAAAGGGCATCGCACCTTTGATAGCACGTGCTTGTCTTTTATAATGTACTCGTAGGTTGTCAAGACAACGTGAAACTTTCCTCCTTTCAAATTGTGCGAAAGTGACTTGCGAACTTGAGGCGAACCTTTGTAGGCGATTTTGACGACTGAGGGCGCCCACTTGTCAAATTCAATCACCCAGTTTGAAAGTGTTCTGGAAAACGTGACAAATATCAAAAAATGCAACTTTGTTTTAACATCCTGAGCAAATATTTCAGCGTTGAATACATCATCAGTCAAATTAAGTCACTAACCACAAATCATCAGTCAAATTAAGTCACTAACCACGCTGAAGTAAAAGCGTGGATTACACAGCAACCGGATTATGTAGCAACAAGTTTTATAGACACGAATAGAAACAAAAATTTTACCGTATTCAAGTTTGATATATGTTTAAAATCAAGTTTACGTTGCCTGGTAACGGTAGTATGTGCATGATGCACCAATTGCTCAGAGAGGTTGGTCATTGAAGTTCGATTGGTCAACACAGATCCATAGAAAATGCGAAGGTGCAACTCACGATAAAGGAACGATGATGAGGAAAGGGCCACTGTCGTGTTTCTTTTCGATGAGATGTGTTATCAGGGCAATGGTTTGTATGGTTTTGCCCAAACCCATCTCATCAGCGAGAATGCCATTGAGGTTGTTGTTGTAAAGCGACACCAGCCACTCGAGACCTTTAAACTGTGAAAAGAAAACGTGACGTGAAAGGAAAACGTCATGACGGAAGTTAAACAACATGGTCAAAATGGCTTCTAAGCAGTCACTTGTAGCTGGGCCACCGATTGCTGAGAGACCAGTGATTTTGCGACAAAGGGACTTGAAGTCAAAACTAGTTAGCATGAAGCGAAAAAGAAAAACGAGAAGACCAAGTGGCAACAGCGACGAGCTTCGACCAAGGATGTGCAGTCGGAATAAGATCAGTATGATTTGATCCGCACAACATCTGTACATAACCCGACTCCAGCAGTGCTGGATCTGATTGCCCATACACCGTTGACTGTTCCGCCCAACGACGAGGGTGCTTTCCATTGTGACACAGTTTACGAAGTGATGCGCCATATGTTGCTTGCAATTGAACGAACCCCTGCTCTACGCCNACGTAGTGGACACNTTATTTTTGGTGCGCTGCTTGTATTCGGGTGTCTTCNATTTCGAGATTACTCAGTTTAACTACCGCGGTATCTTCCATCAACTGTTTCATATAATTTTTCTGGATGTAATTGCTTCCGTTTGCAAAAACGTAACTGTATATTTTCTGATTACCCCTTTCTTTCGTTGGACTGCATCATCGTGACGACATGACCTGTCTTTGCAAAGTTTTCAATGCCACAAACCAACTTGTTGCAAATGTTCGAAAAAGCTTTGACTCCAAATTTTGAACGGAACGCAGTGCAAACAAATCATAAAAATGAAAAAAATAAACACCATGCGATGCAGCTCATCACATTTCAACAATGCCATCTTTTACTTCGTCAACACGAAAACCAATGTTTCTTGTTTTCTTTATCTATACAACAGTCAGCAACCATTTCACGGAGCGTAAATACGATCTTAGGTTCATCAAACAAAAGCTCACCTGATATTCTTTCAGCTTGCCGTTGGTGAGCATAGTCGGCTGCTCCGTAATCGATTCGTTGATGTTGTGGGCGATGGCGTAATACGTGTTTGTGTCGTAAGTCGTGTATTCGTCATCAACGTTGCTCTGACGAAGGATAACAGACACTTTGAATGCTTGCACAATGCATCAACCACGCTGGAAAGTTCATGCTGAGACGGACAAGCGTAGCAACGGCCTTCACAAAAGGCGGCTGCCAAACTAGTCAAACCGTTAAAAAATCCCTCCAAAAGACTTTATTGCCTGTTTGCACGGAATTTTCTCGGAAGCCGGAAAAATAAGGAAACGAAATAATCGCGACTCACGATGTGGTCGATCTCAGGTTCAGCGTTAGCTGATTCGCCCTCCTTTTTGTTCTCTTCTTCTTTCTTCTCTTCGACTGGCGTTTCCTCCTACGTAACAAAAAAAACTTAAGACCAATCTCGCAAAGTTAAGAGGATCAGAATTGCGCGAAAATGTGTTCTTGAAAGTAGCAAGAGAGACCTTAAGTAACCCTCGCGAGCACATGGTACAAAACATGTAAACTTTTAACAAAAACAATTATCATAAAAAGGCTACCACGATTTACGCGTTGAACATGTACACAAAACGCATCTTAACAGTAAAAAGAGGAAGCTTACTGCTACAGAGCTGTAAACTTCAGACGAAAAGTCAATCTTTCGTACATCATGGACATTCAGAACAAGTTTAACCACCTGATTTTCAGGACAGGGAATCGGTTTAACTATTGCAACAGCAGGTTTTTGATGTCACGCCAGTTCAATAACTTCTCTACATGGTGATGTTTTGCATCAGACACCCAACTGAACACTTCACTATGTCTGTTGCTAAACTACGAACAATGTGATCATTTGGAATTTTGGTTTGGGCGAAACTTGATTCAAGCTCCGGTTTGAAAATTTTTGACTGTGATCTTAATCGCCGACATGAACCCTCACTAGACAAACGCAAAAATAATTTCCCACAGAGGTAATCATGGAGGTTACAGCAATTTCATGCCACTTTACAACAACAAAAATTAAAGTTACAAAACAAACAAACATCTCACCTCATCCTCTTCATCTTCACTCTCAGCTCGGGGAACCACCTAAAAAAGAATGATGGACTTTTCCAGAGGCGAGATAATTTTTTCACTGTTACTATGGCAAAAACAACATAAAAACGGACTGGACTGGAATAGGATCACAATGCCGATAATGGTGATGGAAGTAAGCCCAAGAGTTCTGAGCTTGCCTGAGAGTAAGTTTCCGTCAAGTTTCTTCCGAGTATCATGACAACACGAGTTATTCTGCATCTATAAAAACCAGTCTCTACGTCCCATAGGACGCTACTGAGTTCTGTGCTTTCTACTGCGGTAACCGCTGCTTTATTCACAGGAAGCGCCTTTCATACCCACTTGATATCCGTGATTTAGTGCCAATTGTTATTGAAAATACCGACACAACTGCTAGCAAACAACGAGTCCAGTGTNCCTTAGGCATTNAACACATGAAAACAAGAGCAAACAATAACTAATACACACACTTTATCTCTAGAGCAATCGTCTGTGCTGACAAATTGATTTTTCTCGGTGGAAATTTCGGGAAAGAGTACAGTCGCTAATTCAACCCTGTTTTACCTGGAAGTTCGGGTGCATTTCCAACCAGGCGTCCAGATTTGACTCTTTAGGGGCGTGTTCGCCTTGCAGGACCTCCCCAGTGTCAGTGTTCTTGACAGCAACGTGTTTATCTGCGTCTCCGTTCTCATCAACCTTAAACAAAACACGACAAATAGAAGCACCGCTCCAACAAAAAAAGGCACTCGCTGATAAAATCGGCGGTTCAGAAACGTCAAAGCATCTTGTGTTGACGCTCAAAAAAGATTTCGTCTTCTGATACTGTCTAATATGTTCCCCAGCTGTCGGGCCTTGCTCCCCATCAGGATTTGCCCCAAATGCATCGAACTTCGACAGCAAGAAACAAATCAAAAACAATTTTACTCATTTCATTTCCCACCCACAGATGCCCCCTCCATGCATCTGCGGCACAGTTTCGCTGATCCCTCTACCTTTCGTTACGGTTTTAAACTACAAATAAAATATTTTATTTAAAGTAACACATGCTGGAAAATAAAGTGCGAATCGAAAAAAGCAGCACCTGTTCTTTTTTCTTCTTCTTTCCGGCGTTTTTCTTTTTGGCGAGAGCGAGCTTATGTTCCTTGACGAGTTTCACGATATTCCGGATGTACTCATCTGTTTGACTGAGGAGGTAGGCCAGTCTACGGTCCTTCTTGGCATCGATCAATTTCCTGTAACCTTCTTCGTCCTCTGCCTAAAATTCATGAAGTTTAATCGATTAAATACGCAAGTTCGCCGCTGCGAAAGAAAACTCCGCAGCAGAAACGTTAAGGCGAGCGAAGCTTCCTAACGTATGACATAAGTTCCCATGACAACGCACGCTGCAAAGCTTCAATGCAGATGGACCCGAAAATGAAACAAAGACCAGTCGGTCAAGCGCGCATATTTCTAGCAGTAAAAAAGGTAAAAATAACGATCGCGATTTATAAGTGACCGTATTGAAAATCTGAAACGCGCTGCATAAAAGACGTGCATCAGACAACTGAACTGCAAAAATGCTGAACAAAAAAGTGTCCGAATCAAAAGGTGCACAGTGACACGAACAAAAATGTTTTCGGAGTAAGCCCCATCACCGAACTAACTTGAGGGACTAATGCGGGGCAACATGAATTGATCAAGTGGCCATGGCAACGCAGCAACAGTTTACTGTGAAATTTGAAAGGGCAGAGCCACAAAAGTGATATATCNGCAAAACATGTTGCGCTTACCATAAGTCGCCTCATTCTCTCTTTTTCTATACGTTCTTCTTCCTTTCTTTGTTCTCTCTCGGTGTTGGCGTGATACATTAGCACTGCTTTGTTCAGCTTTGCCACCTGTGTTCGAAAAAAAAAAACAAACAAGTTTGCACTTGGTTGTTTCGGAAAGACTGAAAGATCCGCACAATGGGGAAAAGTTTAAAGCAGCAATTACCTGGTCAGTCCTTTCGCGCATACCTTTGGCAAATGAAGCAGAACCAATCAAAAATATCCGACCATGTGCGAGGATCGTAGGTCGATGAGCGTTTTGCTTACCTGCATATCTTCAACCCACTAACAGAACAGAACGTTTGGCGTTGCGTCTAACAACAGAAGGCTGCTCACCTTGGAGCTGTTGTTTCTGTGGAAATCCTTGAAGTCTTTGCCGTGCTGGAGGACGCTCTGCAGGAAATCGTGATGCCTCTGCTTCCTCTTCTTCTCTGCCTCCATCTTCTGCGCCTTTTCAAGCTTCTCGGTCAAGCGGGCCTCGCGCAAGGTCTGCAGCGAAACAGAAAGGATGCGACAAACGTTAAGCATGTTCGCCGATACTTTCACCGCTGGTGGGTTGACCATATCAACCAACGGCGGTGCCTGCGTTTTTTGCTGAGACATTTCGATCATTTCTCCCACAATAGTACTAAAACTTTCCGCAGCAGTATTCACTAGCCTGCCTTTTTGGACATTATCACCGAATTGACTTAATTTTTTTCGGTCATTTCAAAATAATTCGGTCTAAAAATAAACCCCGGTTGGCTCACCAACCAGGAAAAGTAAACCGGAATCAACGAGTCTTGTACGATGACTACTTCCAACATTCTTTTTGTAGTTTTTTGCTTGAACGATACAACTTTCCACTAACCATACTGTTTTCGTGTGATTTTCAGCAAAAGCAAAACTCATCAAATTCAAAATCACTGATTATTTACAATTTGTAATGTGAGCACCTCTCACTTTTTTCAATTATTCAAAATGATCGATGCGTCAATTTCTTTGGAATATTAAGAACAGAAAAATAAACGTAAAACACGCTGTAGCGCCATGAAACACGCTGGACGAAGCCCCATTTCTGCTGACAAACCTCAATCAAGGTTGCTGGTTGATAAGAATAGAGAATCGTCAAGAAAACTACGCAACTTATTTTGACAATGAGCAAATAATATCACGGTGGCTCGCAACGAAGCTTGTTACTACGAAAACCGGGCCTTGTAATTCGAACGATGCTTTCGGAACTGGTGGCTTGGTGAAACAGTTTCTACTCTTAAATGCCTGCTCACCGATATTCGTCTTATTGCAACAAAACATCAGCACATCGAAAAGAATACAACATCATTCCAGTGAAAATACTGGAAGTTGTTTAACCAGAAGATGCGTTTCCATAGAAAGCACTAAGGTATGTACGAACTTCATGTAATCACCTGTCTTTTGACGCGCTTGTACGCTTTGGCGTTAAGCGCGGTTTCCAGGGTGGTGTCACGTCTCATGGCGCCCAGCACTTCTTGCCGAAGCTGCTTCTGGAAACCTGTTATTGTTTGAAGGTTAAGATTAGGCGACAGCAACGAGATCGCAAAGTCAAAGCAATGAAAGCGTATGCTGAAAAATATTTCAAGCAGAACAAAAGCTGGACGGAGTTACGTCCTGAAGCATTTTTGAAAGAAACACGACAGATTTTCATAAAAATTTGGCAAAAGGTCAAGTTTCTCGATCCATTCAACCACACAGACGTATAAAAACAAGCGATGAAAGTTGACTAGGATGTGAAAAACGTGGGATAGGGAATAATCTGCTGAATCATGTCACAGGCATGTGATTTGAATATTCGAATGAATAAAAGCGGAGAATTGTCAGAAAGTCCTTTTCAATGAATAAAAGCGGGTCCATGTGAAAAACACTGGGTGGTGAGAAAGAAAACAAACTTGTTGTTGTCGGGCTATCGCCTCCACGTTCTCGACAACACGCACCATGTACAAGCACCTGCAAACGAAAGCCACACTTTGTTTCACTTCTCGGGTCCGTGGCGTCACTCGTGCGTGACGCACTAAGACTCTGGTTTGCAGGAGTTTGTGGCAAACTGTGGCGCATTACAGCTTCAGCAGCAGATACACACCTAGCATCCGGAGCGCTTTGAGCTCGATCGTCGCTTTGACGCGCAGGTCGTCTGCGATGTTCGCAGGCATGTTCTCGAGTTCAACAATCCTCTGTGCGATCCTCGCTTCGATCCTGGGCACGAATTGTCCACGTGTGGTTAACGTTGCCAGTTAGGGAGCTCCCGTGAACACGAGATAAATCTTTGCCATCCTGCTCGTTTTGCAAAGGCTTTGCAGGCAGGATGAAACACTCGCTCGGCTGATGTGCATAGATTCCCCCACCGGCCAGCACAAGCACGGTTGCAAATTTAAGCGAATTGATGAAGGCCACGCAGGCTTTGGGCAGTCACATTTCGACGTTGCTTTTTCAACAGCATATTAATATTTTAGACAAAGCTGAACACCAATCAAGGCTCGAACTATCGAACGACAACCAACCCTTGCCAAAAGCAATTGTTGGAATCCCACTCACGAGCTCGTTTTGAATGAATCACAAGGAGCTTTTTCTACTCACAGAAATAGATGCTATTGTAGCAGGTGTTTTCGCAAAAAAAAATCTGAAAGGTTATCGTCGCGTCTTGCAAAAACAAGCAATGCAATCACCTGTTTTCTCGCTCTTGCAACAGAATGTTCGGG
>JGI24159J19872_10003265_pt1 | contig 20076 bp, 16 predicted proteins | sample Ectturendosymbi4_FD_19872 | JGI IMG/M metagenome (IMG submission 19872) | reverse complement strand
GGCCCCACACCAAGACGGGACCCACACCAAGACGGGACCCACACCAAGACGGGACCCACACCAAGACGGGACCCACACCAAGACGGGACCAAGTAAGGTCGGAGATGTAGTCACTCCACCTGGTCCTTTTTTTATTTGTAAATTTAGGTGATGGCAATTGGCGGAAGGCCGAAGCCTGAACTGTGCTTCTTGCCAGGGCGATTGAAGTGAACGCTCTTGCCCAAGGAGCGCTTCGGCAATTCCCTCAGTGGTCGTGGATCAAACACCCAACCTTCCAATTGAGAGGCGGACACTTCACCCCTGAGCTATTGCCGCCCAGGTCCTTGTCAAACTTTGGGCCGCTTTCCCGCGGATGGAGTCTGTAGCCTGAAGGACTTAGTTCGCCATTCTTTCCTGGGACATTTTGGACACATGGCCGAACTAACATAGCTGGGATCTCTCGATTCGGAGACGTGGCATGACATCCTGGGATTTACGGATTTCAGACCTGTGTAATTGTCACGGAGTGTCACACAGAGAACTTTTCGCAAACATCCCATATCTGCCGTTTATTCTTTTGACAGCATTCTTTCAGTCGTTAATGGTCAGCTGACTTGGATGACCTCCGGGTCTTTTCGTTGGCCATGCAAAATAAACAAGAATTGTCTGTCTGTCTGTCTGTCTGTCTGTCTGTCTGTCTGTCTGTCTGTCTGTCTGTCTGTCTGTCTGTCCCCAAACGTGATCTAAGATTCGTGACCACAGGTACGGATTGGAACAAAGACTAATTTAAAAACTGAAAGCTTTGCATTCTTTGAAAGTTCCCGTTTCGTCGCCACGGAGCAATAAAGTTCACGCAGAATTGCGTTTGCTTCACCAATCCGTGTATCAATCCACTTGTTCCGACTTCCGTCTCTCGATAATACCACCCCAAGGTACTTGAACGTCTCCACCTGCTGTAGCGTATTGCCGCTTAGTTAAAGGAAACACTGCCTTGGGCGTCTGCCCGGTGAATACTGGTTTGGGCGAGACATAATACCTCAATCTTTTTGGAGCTGATGTTCGTTCCTTCGTGGTCGCACGCAGCAGAAAACCGATCAAATGCGTGCTGAAGACCCTGTTGCGAAGATCCACGCATGGAGCACCAATCTGCCCACACAGAGCAAACGGTTCATCCTATAATTTCCAACAGTGACACCCTTGTCGACGCGTCTGTGACTGCATATCCAATTCAAATAGCCCAGGGCTCTTCAACATTTTTTGGAGAGACTACATAAGCTATTGCACAAGAGTTCGAGAGCCAGATATCTTGCGAAATGTGTTTTTTCGGGATATGTTACATTCCACCTAACCAACACATTTTTCGTAAACAGATTATTTTTTCATTATCGGCAAAATGTGTTTACGGCCGGGTGAAATGGCTTCGTAGGCCGGATTTGGCCGGCAGGCCGTAGTGTGAAGAACCCTGGTAGAGACTATGAAGAGGAGTGGTAAGCACACACCATTGTCGAAGTCCAACACCAACGCTGAACAGTTATGAGTTAACGCCGTCAACAGGGACACAATCTTCTGAACAGGAATACGGTGACTTGACGGCCAGCAATAGGCACCCGTCAACACGGCACTCCCACAGCACTCTCCAAAGCTTTTCACAAGGATCACGGCCATATACTTTCCCGAGGTCGACGAAACATATATGTATACGTCTTTGGCATGTTACCAGGATTTCTTGAAAGTTTGCTGGAGAGTAGAAATTTGTTCAGTAGTGCTACGGCCGCGACAAAAACCCCGTTAGGTATCATCCAGCTTTGGTCGGCATCTTGGCATATACTCTTCCTGGGGGCTTAGCAAAGAAACAGTAGTTGGTTTATTCACTCCGGTCTCCCTTTTGTGTATGGGGACGATCAGTTTGCTAATCATCCGACACCCTTCCAAAATGCCACGCCACTTGACACACACGAGTCAGCCAAACCATCCAGCGTTCCAAGATCGCCTAATTCACATTCAAACTTTTCACAATTTTAAGCTCGAATTTAGCAGCAGCGTCAGAGAGCTTACTGATGCGCAGTTCTACGAAAGGTTCCACCTGCGTAAAGTCAAAACAACCCGCCTGAAAAACGTTGCTCAGTCAGGTGAGGTGCCAGTGTTGACAAAAAGGAATGCACCATGTTGAATTTTTTTTATAGGTTGCAATAAAACAACGCTCATTGCATCATTTTCGTTTCCTGTCAGCTGCTTCAGTGCGGCCCAAAAGTCACAATCTCTATTCCAGCTCTCACTGTTGCCTTGCTCGACAAACACCTTGTTTTGCATGAGCGCTGCAACTTCCGACCTTTTGTCTTCATTGTCTGATGCACCGCCAGGCAAGTCGATCGTAACGGTGAAACAGCAAAACATTTCCATAATTGCATTAAAGTGCTTTCGCAGTTTTGTACCCCATACTCACTGTACAAGTCTGCGATAGTAAGAGACCGAGGCGAGTCGGTGCGCATGACAATGCACAGATTCCAAACTTACAATTTTCGCATCCGATTTCTGCGCCAGAAAAATGTGTCGACCTATAACATTGCAGCCGTCTGTTGCAGGAGCCACGTGCAGGAAGCATGCTTTTCTCAAATCGTTCACTTCTATACAGGACAAAACCATATCTAGGTTTTCAGAAGTTAGGGTGTCATTGCAAAATTTTAGGGTGTCATTTTTTATATCCAAAAACGGCTTAAAAAACACTGCCTTTTAAAGCAATGTGTGGTGATGTTGCAAGTTGGCGTAACAATAAAACATATTGGAAACAAGCATCTGCAAAATTTATTAATTTTTCGAGTTTGAATCATTTGGGGGGCACAAAAAAGTTTAGGGGGGGAACTGTCCCCGAATGCCCCCTATGGCTACGGGCCTGGCCCAAAGCAGCTGCATCGGTTGCAATGGCTTAAGGCCGGCGTAGCTTTCATGTTTTCTTCGTCAGACACTTTGTGTCTTCGTCACGCAAGTTTGTACAGATTCCAAATTATGTAAAGATTCCAAACGTTGGCTAGTTTTCTGATCGTTTTAAGTTTCAACGGTATTAGATCGTTTGAAAAGTTACTGAAATAAATTTACCTTACAACACTGCATTTAACAGCACCCGAAAAAACGAAATAAAATACTTACACAAAAAATATGCTCTAATCGCTTCTGCTTGTGAATTGTCAAAATGACGCAAACATTAAAGGAAATCTGAAATCAGTTGTCTGAAAATGGTACTACGCGTAAATGTGCATTATATATCATGACGTAATTTCGATTGAAATGATTAGCAGAAATCAAATTATGCTTTCAAGAAAAAAATGCAAATTGTGTTTTTCAAACAGTCAGGATGCCTATTTTGTACATTCCTAATTTACTTTTATATAAAATTTTTAGTCCTACAATTAGATTAACTAAACTCCTGCTGTGCACAACATGATCAATTATTTTTCTCTTAAGTTTCTTTAAGCACTCTAAGCAAACGCTTGGTGTGATTAGAACTTCTCTGCAATACTCAAATCTAACAGCTTCCTCCTCACTCTAGACCGGGAAGTTTGCATCCAACATGTAAACGTTGCTGTGTTCCACTACACATCGCAACAGCTTTTTGGCAGTTTGCACAGACGCGACGCACTTCCTCATTACTCTGACTCGAATGAATTGCTACATCCTGACTGTGCTGGCATGAATAACGAATGTCAATACCCTGCTGTATGGAACAGTTAACGTTACACGTGCTTATTGACTACTGCATAAAGAATTTGCTAAAAGTAAAAGTTGTTTTCTCAAGATATGACAAAAGCAGGACGTAAAATGTAGACACTGCAACTATGCAAGAATGCTGAACTTGATCTTTTCTTACTGTACTTTAAACCGAGTTAATATCTTCATGAAGGTATACACAGGGACGGATTTAAGTAGCTCGGGGCGCTAGGCCATCTCAGTTGATGGGACCCACGCAGGTGTGTCCTTTGTTTGACCGCTTACCTTAAAAGCGGAAAAGAATGTCCCGTTTATGTCGAATGCCCCTTCAAATACCTATCTTTTGTGGTGCCGACTTTGGTTCTATGATTGCTTTAGATATTCGACAGAAACTAAAGCCTTTTTTGCATTCTTCTCAAAAACAAATGGCAATGTCATCTTTTCCTGAAATTTATGGGTACGCGACTTTTCGGTCTGGCCGTTTCGGTCAAGGGGTATTTTGGTCTGGGGACATTTCTGTGCATGAACAACTGATTACATTTGTTTATTTAAATGATTATATAGGCAGGCGAAATGTCACGCTAGCTGGTGTTATACTGTTGCGATCGGAAAGCCCGAGCGGCAAGTGCGCAAAGCTTCGCACTGTGGCAGCAAGCAACAATATTTCACACGCCGCGATCACTCTATTATTGTTTGTTTGCACCACATATATATGGGCATAAGCGTACGGGAAGGCATTATACTGGGAGGGCGGAAAAAATTTGCCCTGAAAATATTAATTTGCCATGAAAATAAACAGTTTGCCCTGAAAATACCTTTTTAGTTTATTCCGAGTGGGGCCTGAAACTTTATGTAAATCTGTTCTATACAGTTGAATTCGTTTATAACGGCTTCGTCTGGAGCGTCAATTCACCCATAACGTTACATTTTGTTTGGGCCCGATGGGATCTTTTACATGCATTTCAATTCGCTTATAATGTCAAATTGTCAATTCGGCAAAAGCGTTCTTTATGCAATCCCCTAGAGGTGCCGTTATAGGCAAATTCTTTAGTTAACTTGCTTGTTAACCCAAGGGGTTGCAGTTCCTTGCGGGTTGTATTTTCCCAGACAAGAAAATTTACGCCTTACGGTAATTTCTTTGCTGATGCAAACAGGTACACAACTTCGATGACACAACGCAATGTTTCAAAAGCGACGGTTTCGGATCGTACGGTCTGACTCCCTAAACCTGCCGCTGTTATTGCTGCTGTGCGCTTGAGCAAGGCACTTAAAAATGCGCACTCAAAGGAGCCAAGCAACGTGCACGTCCGTGCTGCCCGCTTCTAAAACTTCTGTTAATAAAAAAAACTATCATTTTAAGACCCTGCACCTCTACCCAGCGCAAACTCGAAAACGAACAAAGAAAGAGTTACCGAATTCTTATATCAAGCTGTTGAGCTACCGACATCCGATTGTTCAATTTTTGCAGAAAATGAGGGCTTGTTCCAGATCAAAGTCACTATAACTAATCACAACTTTCGCCCAGATTACAAACTACACTAGCCCAAATTACACAGATCACCCCCAAGTGAATACACTGCATTGAAAATTTTTTAACCGTTCACGATTTTTTAGCAACTTGCGCTTGCCCTGAAATTTTTCACTGCATTGAATATACTTTTTACCATTCAGGATTTTTGAGCAACTTTATGCTCGCCCTGAAAAACAGAGTTGCCCTGAATTCATTGTATTGAATATATTTTTTACATTCTGGATTTTTGAGCAACTTGCGCCTGCCCTGAAAAACAGTGTGCCCTAAAATGTTTCTCTGTATTGAATATGCGTTTTACCATTCAGGATTTTTGAGCAACTTGTGCTTGCTCTGAAAAACAGTTGCCCTGAAATTTTTCACTGTATTGAATATATGTTTTACAGTCAGGATTTTTGAGCAACTTGCGTTCGCCCTGAAACGTTTCACCCTATTGAAATATTTTTTGTCATTCAGGATTTTTGAGCAACTTGCGCTTGCCCTGAAAACAGAGTTTACCCTGAAAATTTTCAAGCCCGTGGGGGCGGCCGCCCAACCCGACCCCCCGCCTCGTACGCCTATGGTTATACATCCAAACGTACCAAAACTAAAATAGGCTACGATACTGCTCGAGATTGTTAATATTCTTTTACATTTGGCCAGACTCAGACTCAAGCTTGCGGACATGATCTTCAAAGTCTTGGTTTTCAATGCGCAGGGTCTTTACCTCCTCATCTGCAGAGTGAAGATGTTTCTTCATTTCCTGATGCTGGTCAGACAAGAACTGCTGGCTGTTTCGAATCTCATTATCTCCTCTTTCAGCTAGACAAGGATGCTGCTGTTCTCGACAAGCGTTTTCGACATCTTGTCCGGTTTGTCATTGATGTTTTTGACATCACCTTTGGTTACAGGAGCAGCCATGCTTCTCAGCAGTATTCAGGTTGAGATATATTATAAATCAGAAGACCAACAGAAACCAAACAGTTCAAACCGACTCAGGTGGTGATAGAAACAGACGAAGGAAGTTGGTGTGTTTGAATAGAAAATCAGTATTTGCAGAACAGACAGAGCAGTGAAAGTAATACTAATCACTTTATTTACAATTTACAACACAGCCTTAACCTTTGTTGAGCTGGATAGAGTAACAAAGTTTCAGGCATTATACTTACCACGCTTCTTTTCCACAGATTATCTTTGGCTTTGATTATTTCGACAGTTAATCTTTCCATCACACATGGTTTTTGTCCAAATTTTTCCCGTTTTTCCATTATGATTTTGAAAAATCCATGCTTCATTTTTCAAAATGTTTTCTGAACAATTCCATATTTTGCATTTCAAACGCTACGTATTAGGTACATCAACCCCTTCGTCAAAACAATCATAATAAATACAAGAAAACATTCAGCGACGCATTGTTATGAATATTTGCTTTTGTTGGTTAGCACAGTATACACTCGTTGCCCGTTAGTACAATAGATAAGCAACACCCTGCTTTGATAATCAACGATCCTATCGTTTATTCAGCTTTGCAAATTCAGCGAATTTTTCAACAAGTAACTTTCGTGGCTGATGAAGTGCAAGAATCAGATGACTGTCAATCAAATCAGATGACGGTCAGAAAATTTTAAAGATTCCGACGCCAGGCTGATCGCCGATTTGGTCGCCGATTGTGACTGTTTGCGCCACAAATGTGCGCAAGCGTCACACCTGGCAATTTAAGAGTCTTAATATTTCAACAAAACAGGATCATAGTAATAACGAATGGCTGCAGCGCACAAAGTTGCATACCTGCACTTGATTTAATGTTCTTGCACAAGGACTTTGCCCCGCAAACACTTGCTGTTGTTGACTGACCTGTCCACATTCGGCACTCCACAGTCCGATTCGATTATGACAAGTAAGGGGCAAATCAAAACAAAAACGCACTGTGACATTAACCCTTGTAGAACAGACGATCAGATTTCGCCACATTGCCAGGTTGTCGTGCTTTTACTTGTGTGACCTATTTCGATCAAATTAATTTATTGTGCAGCATGGGCTTAGCATGCTAACTGTCTGACCGCGAACGATAACCCGACGTTTGGTTTCTGGTCATGCGTCCCTACTGCTGCTTTGCAACGCTTTGATCCAATTAAATTAAAAGTGATGCTAAAATCATAACTAATCTGTTTTACTTTCTTTCTTGGTAGTTCATGGATTTTGACCTGTATAAGAGCTTACTTGTAACATGTTCGGTTGACCATCAAAAGAAACATATTGCGACACATATGCGTTCAGCAAAGCTGAAGCTTGGCAGCGTTGGAGGGTAAAAAGTTGCGTCAATGAGCCATTAAGGTAGTATCATGAAACCTCGACCACGATTTTCGACCGCGTCGCGCAATATGTGCATATGCACATTGCACACCGGTAGGATATATACATATATTTTTCAATTTTACTTCTTTATTGGAATCTTCCACAAGGTTACTGCTTTATAAGCATTCTCTGATAATTTGAATGGTGGCTATTTCAGATGAGCACTTTCTTTTTTGGAAAAATAATAAGACTAACCTTTGCTTGATCATATTTTGCAAAACTGAGAGATAAACGTGCATGTATAGCGTTTCAAAGCAAGTTTCCGTATTCTTGGAAAGTGCAATATGGCATTAAGAACTCATCTGAAAAGAATCCACACTTTATGTACTGAAGTCCGGAGTCAGATAATTGAAAGTGCCTGGAGTCGGATGATGGCACTTGCGACTCCACAACACTTCCGTTTACAAATGAGCTATTTCCATACAGATATCAAGTTTTGTATAAAAGAAATTGTATCAGGAAGGAATCACAGTCACACGATAATTCTTTTTAATGTTTTATGTTTCAGAAATGAACCAAAGTGTATCGACTATTAAGGGAAAAATGATGGAAATTCAGGAAACAAATCAAGAGCTACTTTTGGCCATCAGAGGTCTGGAATTGCCAGTGAAAGGTAATCACTTCATTACAAGGAACGAAATATCGTTTTCAATCTGCAATTGGAACTTTTTCGGTAAATTCTGCACTCCATCACTCAAACATTTTTTCACAGTTTTTCGATAAGATTTTGACAAAAACAAATGTTTTGAACGAATTACTTCCATAGGTTACGGATTTTTACTTGTTTGTAGTAATTTCCATTTATCCGTTAACCGACCAGCTATGTGGCTTAGTCCAGAAGAACGCGCGCCACTGAAGCTCGCAAGTTGAGTTCTAATCCCACTCGCGTCACAACAAAGACTTAAAAAAGGCAATTGCGCCCCGAACAGCCTCTTGCTGCGTGAGTGCAATGAAACAGTTGACCCGCAGTGCTGTCATTGACTCACCAGCATCCATTGCGAAAGTAGTCGCGTGATTCACGCCCGAAAGGAGTACAAAAAGCGTGTATAACGGATCTGAGTTGAACTATCCACTAACCAACATTTTTGCAACAAACATCAATTATTCAACTTGGACAGCGCGTTTGTTTAGTTGATGCATATCTGGCAAAGCTGTGTTCAGTGCCACATATTTGAAATGAGTATCTTTTTGATTGAAAAATCATATCTTTAATATTTTTTTCTCAGACACCTCAAAAAAGCTGTGATTTCTCCTTTTCAAATGAGATGAATTTTTAAGAAATTTTTCTAACAATTTAAAGAAAATTTTCCTGAACACATTCTGAGATTCTCCGAGCGTTTACTCGATTGTCACATATTGAAAAATATGCTTCTTAAATTTTTTTATTGAGAAAAGAAATTATTTGCTTCTCTTTTATCGTGATGTTCGTTGGTATTGATTCGGTATGACAAGTATGCAACCAGAGCTCCGTCTTCAAACGAACCGAGTAAGATCTGATAAAGATGAGTGGAGTCCATCCTCCGAAAATTGTTTTTGGGTGTGAAGTTTGGTGGACGTTTCGAAAAGCAACCGTCTTTTTTGGTAATTGGCAAATTTCATTGAATGAAACGCTTGTCACCCCTGTTGTTAATACTAGAAAGATGGGACGCGTCAATTGACGCACTTTGGCATGTATGTGTGAATAACTTACAAGTAGTAAATAGTGCAGCCATGAAACTTTATGACTTGTTTTATTTTGCCTTCATATTCGTATCCTGTGTAGCGTAAATTGATAAACTTTACCATGAGCGTAAGCGAATCTTGCTTGAAACGTATGCGCATCGTGCTTTTAACTGGCCAAAATACGCTGCATAAACCTTTCTAATATCTAGACTTGTTAATCTCCTGGTGCATGGTACATGTTTAGATTCATAAAATTTTGAATCTCAAATAGGCTATAAATGTCAACAAGTGCAGATTAAGGGAGGGGTGGCCAAACGACGGCCCGAGCGTCGCATCCGCCCCGCCGACCACTTCAATCCTGCTCGCCAAATACCTTGCACATTTTTGTAAGCACCACTTTTCCATCGGTGGACAGCAGTGCAACAGCATTTGGCTGCTGTCTGTCGCGTAAATCGCCCTATATCCGACCCTGCAGTGACCAAGCAGTTGCGAATTCGTCACTCGGGTCAAAACGTTTGGCCGCCCCTGAACTAAAGCCTACTATGTGGACGCAACATGGTGAACATCCATAATCCACTAACTGCACTACTCTGTTGGGACCCCAGGGTCGCCAACTCTTCATACAACGAATATATCAAATCTTGTCAAATGTGTAACTTTGTTCGTAAGCACCACGGGTATCATGCTTCTATGCAGCACAAAATACGAGAATACTACCTGGTCTAGCAATAATACATTTTTGACAATAATCACTACTCAAAATACGGTGATCAAATGGAATTCTGTCTTCTGGATGTATACAACTAGGCATACACGCTAACTTCACGTTCAACATTCCAAGCAAGGAATGCTGACGCTTGACGTTAAAGCCTCAAATGCGTTTATTACCTCACAATCATTTGGCACGAGTCAAGGCTGAAAAGGGGACTGTGGCGGTCTGGAGATGGAGCCATATGTAAATAAATGGTCACCGCTAGATGGTGCTCATGAGTAACCAGTCACTGTTATAGTCACCACAAGCGAATTATCGCAATTCACTTATCCTACTTACCTTTTGAAGCTCTGCGTATAAGTTCACTTCAGCTTATTTTAGCAACTTGACCATGCAGAGAATGAAGTCAGGAATGCAAGGACAGGAGGCTGCTGCCGCAACTGTCATTGGGTCACTATTTGCACAACTTCATGCAATATAAGAAAATACAAATGATGGACTATAGTGACAAACAAAGGACGCTAATAAGATAAAGACATTGCAATAAAGTAACTGTCGTAATCTCACAAGAACATTGACCGATAAGCCACTGCTTTAAATCGGTTTTAATTCGCTGAAACACGACATCTAAAGAAATAAAAACAAAAAGTAAACCGACATGAAGCGAACATGCTCAAACCAACTGACAGACGCTGGTCACTGCAACCGAGAAGACGACTACTAATCAGCTCGTAGGCAGCACTCAATTACAAACACGTGCAACGCAAACAGCCGCCAGCATTGAAACAAATCACATGACATTCTAACCCCCTAAAATGAAATGACGTTACCGTATCTTGTAGGAGGTGTACCGCGAGTGCTTCGCGCGGAACGTCTGGGCAAAGGGGAACATTCTCCAAGGCATTTTTTTCAGTATTGCTGCTACTCGTTTCATTTGAGTTCGATACATGCGGCGAACCCGAAGCACTGGGCTCGTCGATATTTGATGTGTCAGACTCGTCAGGAGTTTTGTCAACCATCCCGTCAGGGTTTGGCACGGTGGCATTGTCTGACTGCTCCCCACTCGAGCACGGCGCCAAGTCGCACAGTGAAATGTTATGCTCTCTTCCGTCTTTACGCCTTACATCAGCGATTTGCTTCCAGCAATTCAAGTTCTTCCACCACGTCATCATATTTACTGGAGCGTACGTGGTTTATCAAAAACACAGGGCCAGACCTAAACAGCCATGCAGGCAACGATTTTCCATTCGGAGACTACCGATCAAAACTAAAAAACTGTTCGTGCAGAGTAGCATTTGTACTCGTACACAGGAGCGAGTAGCATTTGTACTCGTATACAGGAGCGAGTAGCATTTGTACTCGTATACAGCAGCGAGTTGCATTTGTACTTGCACACAGGAGCAACCGAATAGAAAGCAACGTATCCGGCAATACAGCTTCCCGCGAATCAACAGGCAAGTTGTCCGATTTTAACGCAAGTCTAATTGCTTTCCATAGAACTCCATCATAACGTTCTACCTGCGAATTACCGATTGGATGGTAAGGTGTAGAGTGGCTACTAGCTACACACAACAGTGGCTACTAGTTACACACCAACACCACGCAACAAAAAAATCAAAAATACAATCTGAATTTAATCAATTACATATGCAGTTTACAATTGCAGCAATCTGCATCCCTCAGCCTACATATCAGCTACTTCTGCAACAGGCCTACCCGCTTAAAAATGCAAAGCGTAGCTCTCAAGAAGGCAGTGTTGCAGGTCAGCGTCACCCGCGCAAAACGGCAAGAGCGGCTCACAGCCAACCACACTACCACAAATCTTTGACATAGCAAAGAAAATCGTTAGGCGAGCTTTCACAAAGATGTATGTTGGTGCAAACAAGACCTACTTTGAAGCGACCGTGCAGTTCTCTGTGGCATTCCCCGGGGGTTGATGGGCATCTCCCATCACCTTTCACATTCAAAAAACTGGCCCATGCTATCAAACAGCTCAAGTGTGGGAAAGCTCAAGGGCCGGTAACATCTCCCCAGAGTTCCTTGAACACCTTGGGCGTATGTTCCTGTCATAGGCGTAGCCAGGGGGCCTAGGGGATCATAGTCCCCCCAAACGTTTAGAACATGTAGTCATTTTGTGCTTTGAGAGGCGGCATTCCAAACAAAATACTGCTATTCGCCTAAAATCAAATACTTAGCTCCCCCCAAATTTTTTTGCACCTCCAAGATTTGTGCTCGTTACGCTCTGTGTTCCTGTCGCTGTTGGGTAAGTTCTACTCAAGTTGTCTCAAACATGTCCCCATCCCGAAGATCTGGCGAAGAGAGACTGTCATAGCCGTCCCAAAACCAAACAAGCCAGTGGACGAACCCAGAAGCTACCAATTTCTCTTCTCTGTGTCCCGTACAAGTTACTTGAGCGCCTCCTTCTGTTTCGACTTGAACCTGTTGTCGACCCCCAGCCCCCGACACAACAAGGTGGCTTTGGAGGTGGTCGCTCTACTGTCCAACAAATTTTCAAACTGGTTAGCGATATTGTGGAAAGCTATGAAGGAAGACGTAAGACGGGTTTGGATCTCGTGGATCTTACTGCAGCCTGTCACACTGTCTGGCATCAGGATTTAGCACTGAAACTACTCCAGACCATCCCTGATTGACACCTGGTCCGCTTCATTGTCAACATTATCTCAAACCGCAACTTCATCCTTAAAACTAGAGATGGGCAATGCAGCGGTGCAGTCGCCTCCAACGTCTGAAGAACGGAGTGCCCCAAGGGTCAACGCACCTATGTTTTTAACATCTATATCAGTGACATCCCCCACACCGTGCCCACGCAATATGGCTATGCTGATGACCTGGCCCTCCTGTTTTCCGACAAGTGTTGGAATGAGGTGGAAGAAGTCCTTTCTTTGGACATGACAAGAATAGCTGATTACTTATCTGCATGGAGGTTCAGGCTGAGAACGGCCAAAACTACATGCACTGCGTTCAACCTGAATAACAGCGAAGCCATCCGTAAGCTTGTGTTCACCGTCGACGGTACCACCATCCCCTACAACCAGAATCCAACTAACCTTGGAGTCACGCTTGATGGCCAACTCACCTTCAGGCAACCCTTGGAACGCCTCTGTGGCAACGTCAGAGCCGGTAATTGCCTCTTACGTCTCCTGGCCGGCTCAACATGGGGTGACCACGCCTCTATTCTGCGCACTGCAGCGCTGGCCTTGGTCTACACTACAGTGCCGCGTAATACGCCGCCCCAGCTTGGTACCGCAGCATCCACACTAAAAAGCTAGATGTTGCGTCAAACGATACGTTGCGCATCATCTCTGGGTACCTGAAACCGACCAGTAGGGAGCTTTTACCAGTACTCTCGGGCACTCCACCGGCTCACCTCATCTGCGCACCGGCTCATCTGCCTCCATTTCAAGCTGACGCTCCAGGCAACCACCCCCTTCATACCCTTGTCCACAGTGGACAGTTCTTCGGCACAAAGCGCCTGCACTCACGACGCCCTTCCACCGCCATGCTGCGGTGCTGGTGAACTCCCGCTTCAATTGAAGTTCCAGACCACCGGTCCAGTTTTTGGTTACCCCTGCCGTTTGCCTCCCGCCTGACTCAGAGCTTACCGGTAGTCTGTGGGTAGCGCTAAATAAGCCACGAATTGGCGTGGGCACCTTTGGTACATGCTTGTACCGCTGGGGCAAGTTAGATACACCCAAATGCATCTGTGGCGCTGGGGAGCAATGGGCCAATCATACAATCTTCGACTGTAACATCTTCCGCCCTCCGAACCGCCTGGAAGATCTGCGGTCCCTAACTTCAACAACTCTGAATGGCTTGAGGATCTTGTGGATTTTATTTGAATCGCTGCTCGCAGGCAAGAAGAAGAAGAAGACATAGATGTATTTTGGAAAGCCTTTCACCGCTAAAAGTCCATTCCACATCTGTTTGGAAAACTGTTACCACTCATCCAAAGACTTGACAACACAGAACTTGTGCCTAGTCTACCCATATTGATAATCTACAGTCAATAAATAAGCATATAAGTAAACCAACGAAATACATATCCAACCAGTGGCGTAGCCAGCCCAGAAATTTTGGAGGGGGGAATTGGGGGGCAAAATGTTTGATTGTAGGCGAATAACACTATTTTGTTTGGAAAAGCGCCTCTCAAAGCACAAAATGACTATATTTTCTATAAATTTTGGGGGGTATGGCCCCTTTGCCCCCCCTGGCTACGCCTATGTATCCAACAAGCTTCACTGCACCTAAAATCAACCCAGACGTAACGTCACAGTCGATGCACAAAAAACAAGTAAATATTAAACAACAAGATCAGACAATGATCATTGTCCACTTCAAAAAAACAACCCGCACATACAAATATCTTTGTTTTCGTCATTTTTTAAGCAAATACCAGTGCTTGGCTATGAACAAAACTGAGTATAATTTGCTAGAAGGTAATCATACTAAAATTTTTGAAATTGAAGAAATATTTTGCGTTTAATAGTTACTGGCATGAAGTTCCACATTTTTGGTCCCAGGCACATGAAGCTGTTTTCATCTTGTTTTAGGTGTTATCTTTTGTAAACGTATAAGCATTTCTGTACCCTTGTTTTCTTTTAACTAATGCGATATAGACCTTGCGTCTGAGCCAAACACGTAAATACAAAAGTAAAAAAATACGTGTCAGCAAAAAGTCCGGGAAATGTTTTTCAATCGAAGTAATTGATATTGTTCGTAGTAAACATAGTATTTCAATATTAACTTTACCAACCCAACACCCTCAGGTGTCTAGATAGGCTTGAACTGTTGCGGGAGCTAGCCTTAGTTTCGAATCGTTGGGAGCCAGTCCGCAGAAATTTGACCTTTACGAAAGGCGCGCACCAGCAGGACTGTAGTATCTTGTTTCCTACAGGAGTTGGAAATGGAAGGTGATGTGTTACACGTGAGAAAACCAAAGTGGTTTTATGTCAAAATATTACGATGCTGCACAGCTGAAATAAAGGAAAGTAACGTTGCGTTGCGTTCATTACCAACAATACTACTGAATAACGCATCATGCAATGTCACGGATAACGACCATCACGTCGTACAATTGCAAGGTTTCCACCAACTGAAAATGGCAGTCGAGCTGCCAATAATATTTCAGAGCTTACACGCATAATCAAAGGCGATAACACAACAATCAAAGGGATCACATACGCCATCTATAAAACTGCAATTAAAGGAACCATGCATTCACAAATCACAATACAACAGAAGGCAATCAGCGCAGTTTCCTGTTGTCATAAATCCAAAAAGCAACAAACTCCAGCGGCGATTTAGTGTTAAACACAGCTTCTGAAAATACAGCAGAAACAACTAAGCGCACAACTAAACTACCAACAAACTTTACTTCCGATTAGCTGAGCGCGACAACAATTACCAAATAGACAAACACATAATCGCAGGTATTTACAATAGATCAAAAACAATGCAGGNACTTGGCTACGACTATTTCAATAAAACAAACACGAACGAACTTGAAGACGTGAAGCTAGCTTGCACCAAGNTTTACTGTAAACTAAAATGTAACAACGAAAGTNATAATTTTATGGACCAAGNGATGCGAAATCCACAGCCCAGATCTGCACTAAGCTGTTGTTTTCTTATGCGAGATGAATGAAAGAACAGTTCATCTCTCGCGGNAATGTGCAAAGGACTGAGGATGCGTAATTTTGCGTGAAATCGATTTCCTATTAAAAATTTGCTGATCGATTCCTTGGTTACACCCATCGTGGAAAGTACATACTCGCCAAGGCTTGTTACTGAGTGACCTACTTTGACGACGACGAGAACGGTATACCAGGAAACAGAAACAAGTCAACTGTGCGAAGAATCTCACCGCGGGATTGCGTAAACCTTAAAATAAAAAGGTTCAAGAATCGTGCTGGCCTGCACTAGGGACTAGTGAGCTACAGGAACCTAGCTGCCAGGAAATGCCGCGCTATCTGTCAGATGCAGTCAATTTAAATCAAACTCTCTTTGAACCAACAGAGCTGTACACATTTGATAATTGGTCTTAGGATGAACAGTTTGAAGCCATAAACAAATTAAGTCGATTGGTGGCTGGTCGCCTTTGCACAAATCACAAAATAACAGCAATGCAATATACTATAAAGAACAAAACATCAAAGGACAGAAATATTACGGCTTCCCGTTATGTTTATCATCAATTATGATGCCAAGATATTTGAAGTTACCTTCTTTGATATTAGTAAATTACATATAAAGAGAAAAGTTTTTTTTGGATAGATTATTTATGAGCATGGAATTACTTTTAGAATAATTGATACATTAGTAGGCATGGAGATGCATAATTTCCTTGCAGGTCTGAAGTCATGCCGTAGGTCTAGGAGCAGGCAAATTTTTGGGAGTGCAAAGGGTTTTTGCCCGAATTCTCCCAAACTCCCAGAAAAGACTCCAACAAAAGTGACCTCCAAGAAAAAGCTCTTCATGTTATTTTGGGCGCCATTTTTATAATGTTGGGTGCCATTTTTGCTCATACTTTCAGTGAGTTTCCTCAGATTGTCAAGGAGTTTGTTAAGGTTTTCAGAGATCTTCCCGGATTTCAAGAGATTTTGCCCGGCTTTTCACCAAATCAAAACTTTTTGGGGATGCACCTTCGCCCCTGCAACCCCGCCTCCTACATCAGTGAGTCATGCCACTATTGCAAACACACGGTAGGCGCATGCAGTGTTGAATGCACGATCGCCACGAGCGGCATGTGCGCTAAGAATAGCACCTATGTGTATGTGGCGTGAACAAGCAGCAATAGAGTGATTTCGTTGGGTGATATCTCTTGACTTGTTGCTTACTGCCAATGTGAGGTTGTGTGCGCTTGCCGCTCGGGCTTTCCGTTCGTGACACAACCATTACATGTCGCTGTGTATCGACTCGTTATGAAATCATACGCTACATTTGCAGATGCTTGAAAAACATCACCTCAGGGTTATGTGAGGTTTGGTGCGAAATCAGAATGCTTTACACTTTCACAACAGGTTTTGACAAATTGTTTGGTAAGTTCTGTTGTGAAAATGGAGGGAGCAACATCGCCTTTTGATCCCATGCGTATATGGCAACGGTAAACCGGTTGATTGGCGCAGTCGATTGAGCACGCGCTAATTAAGCTGCCAGACTGGGTCGAAATCCTCACTGAAGACCTGATAAACTGCGCTTGCAACCTGTTCATTCTCCAACCTCTAACGAAGCGCTGATGGAAGAACTTTCAGCCACGGTCCAGCCATTGGGATGCCGTCACCAGCGCAGCTATTTTCACTGCGAAAGCAACCGCATGATCCCCGAAACAGAGCAAGCGGTGATGGACGTCCAGACTAGAGACAACTCGTGACCAAAAAGTGTGGAGCGCCAGTGTAATGAACCTTTATATACGATTTTAGATGACTCAAAATGTCGGCTGTACGAACAGAACATTTTCACCTTAAATGCAGCGAGAATTCACAAAGGTTTTTCTGTAAAGGTTCTCCAAAATCATTGCATCATTTTTTCCGAAACCTTGTAATTTTTCAGCTTCAAACACAGGATGTGATCCAGGATGGTTGAGATTTCGGGATCATTGCTATTATTTTGAGCATAACGTCTCATTATCGTGGCATGATGCTGAACGTCAGTGCATCGTTTACGGCGGCCATCTGGTGAGTTTGCACAACGGAGAGGAAAACGCGTTTGTGAAAGGTTAGACGCGTTGACTGAACCTCAGATTTAAATCAATTTCTGTTAATTTTGAAACTTATTCGTACTCTTACAGCTACATGTTTTCTGCAAAAATCAATATTTCACGTAAGGAAGGGCAAATTAGAGAAATGTTTAGCATCACTAACACATTTAGGACAGTGATCAGCCACGGAATGCTCAATTTCCATAGATTTTGGAGCTCATTTAGGCGTTTTTTACATTTTTGTTTTTTGCTAAAATGCTGAGTAGTAAGTAGAAAATTTACCTATCGAAATTTGTTTCAAACACTCCAGTGATTGACAATAGTTGCCAAGTGCTGCTACATTAGTGTTTTTACCCCCAAGTGCTGGAAGTTGCATATTCTCTTCTGTGGTAAGTTTTGCCAAACACGGTGATAAAGTGAAGTAAAGATTTGCTTTTACAGGTCATTTGACTGTTGCAACTTTTATGGGATTAAACGACCAAGTAGTGAGGACTATCTTTGTGTGGTCTGATAACTCTCCAGTGGTAAGTGGTTAATTTAACCTGGAATACCGACGGTGCATTATCTGACAACTATAGTTGCAATCTGGCATTCCTTCTTACACGCGTTCGTGCACATTTGAGTAAACTCCGATGAAACAAACCAATTGGATAACTTGTCACAGAATGTTCATTTCACTGATTGACGGAGAAGAAATGCAGATCTTGCTGCTTAATTTTGGCGTGGAGTTAATCAGAAGAAATACAAATTTGTTTGTATATAAAATAGTGTCAACCGTCCTCGCCAACGAAAACGGTCGTTTGCTTTAAACTCAAACAAACAGCTGTTCTTTGACCTTTTTGTTGTTGTGCTATTATAATTCTTTCTTTTACTGGAACTTGAAATTGATTAACGTTTATTGCGCGCACCGAGGGTCTTATTCATTTTTCATCTAAAAGTGTTGATAATATATAGTGAATAGTGCTCTTGATTATAACCGCATATTTTTCTATGGGGCAAAAACTTAATTGCGTGTATTGCACACGGAAACACCTTCATCCGTAGACCTGTAGTTTCAGCCCTACAGAGTGTTTAAACCTTGCTCAGGAAAAGTTAGCCAGCTTGATATAAGCCAGTTTTCAAATAAATTTTAAAAAGACTAAAAACACGCTTATTGACCTGGTTCCTTCATTAGCTTATTTTCTCGAAGCGTTCTGTCCATCAGTTCTAACCAAATATCCATACATTTTGTATTTTGTGAGTGAGAGGGATTTTCGGCCAAGATGACAGTGGGTTCCTCACGCATGATACAAAAGCTGTTCTGTTGTACAACATCTGGTTTCCAACGCCTTTTTATGATTGACGGACAAGCTTCGTAACTGTTTCCCATGAAGGGAATTCATCGGTAAGACAAGCCGAGTCGACGCGGGTGGCTCATAGATAACTTCGGTTGCACTGCAGAAGGAATTTTACCATTTTGGCAAGAGACACCTTGCGTGCTTCCCTCGGAAACTATATACTTTTTTATGAAACAATAATTATATATTTTGAAGTATCTCAAGTTTGTTTTTTGGAGTCAGATGAGCTTGAAAATGATTACTGAGTTTTTAAAGATACGCCTTGTCTCCTAAATCGTCATCTGACTTTTTGGCTGGTGTTGCGCATACATTGATAAAAAGAGACACCAGAGCAGGGTTTTAAAAACTTGTAAAGATCAGTAAAGGCAAATACACATGGCGCGTTATTTTTTACAATTTACCTATTTTAACATTGGACTAACTGTTATCGGTTTGAAAGTAAGCATGTTACCTTTTAAAATCCAAATGTCCAGAAAGTCTGGAGCTATTTGCGTGTATAGTAGATTTGGTGGTCAGCAACGAAGACTATGTGCAGTAAAAGTAACGTAGCAGGAGTCTCCCAAGCAAGATAAGCAGTTTTTCTTTTTAGCAGGAAGGTGATTCAACAATACAGTTAGTANNAAAGTTTCATTATATCTACAGGAATTTACTNACTGGGCAAAGGGAGAACCGAACAACCAAAACCTACAAGACTGTGNCCAGTTTTGGGNTAGCAGAAACTNCAAATGGGACGATGTAGAATGCTACAGAAAGATCAACTATGTTTGCAAGAAATTGGCTGTTTGAATACTTTGAAAGTCTACAAGTTTGTCACTAAAATCTGATTATGGTCTCACCAAAGATTTGAAAAAGTGCAATTGCGACCTGTATAGCTTTTTGCACAGTGTTAACGTCAATGGATAGGTGAGTGTATGGAATAGTTTTATAAATATCGTGCTGCCATTCACTTGCCACCACTGCAACATTCACTACGACAGTAGCCGCTTAACACAAGCGGAGATGACCGCAGACAACGTGTTATCCTTCACAGCGTTTCTTTAGTATACAGGGTGTCCGTAAAGTCCTGCACACATTAAAAATTTTTAAATCGCAAAAACCACATAAG
>JGI24159J19872_10003263_pt1 | contig 20081 bp, 12 predicted proteins | sample Ectturendosymbi4_FD_19872 | JGI IMG/M metagenome (IMG submission 19872) | reverse complement strand
CGGTCCAACGTTGCGCCGGTCTTTCGAATTGCCGGTCAAACGTGCCCGGTCTTTTGATCGCCGGTCTAACGTGCCCGGTCTTTTGATCTGCTCCGCCGGCATTCAGGGCAAACCAGCGACTGCCTTTCCAGAAATTGTTTATATTACCGTAAATTACATTTCTGCTAGTGACTGTTCTCTGAATCGTCTGAAGCTGTGATAGTTGTTTTTTCACTGATTCCCTCATGGTAACAGCGCTGCTTGTAAAAAACTACCAGATTAAATTACTCAAAAAGTTTGGTTTATTCTCTTAGTTTTGTGCACTTGATTTAATTCATTTTCTATTCAATGAGGCACACCTAGTCAATAAAACATTAATGTGTGAAAACGACCAGAACCCGGGGCTGAAACCATGAAAAGAGAGCTCCGAAGCCAGAGCCACACTCATGAAAACCAACAGCTCCGGAGGCGGAGCCGTGTCATTGTTACGATGGCTCCGCAGCCCTGAATAATCCACGCTGTAACCGGGCACTTAGATAATCCAGAGTAAAAATTAACAGATAAATTGCTGCAGCAACAACCTCCAGCGATTATCATAAACAAGTCGTAATACTAGGCTACTGAAGTGAACTCAGTGATCGATTAGTGGTTGAGCATTTTCTCCCCCCTGATGTTGTTTCACCCCCCTGTCGCCTCTTTTGTTTGTTTCGCCCCCTTGCCATTTAAAATCGCCCCTAAGGGGGCGATTCCGCCCACTTTGAGAAACACTGGCCTAGATGATTCAAATCCGATAGCAACGTGAAGCGATGTTCTTTTCGTTCATTTTGCAAAACCAGCGTTCAAGAATAAAAGCCAGTATTGATCGGTTTACGTCTGGTGGCGTCTCGTCAGACAGCGTTACGTGTTCACTGTTCCCGCAAACACCGCGCCTCGACCAGGAACCTTTAGCCGCCACAATTGGTTCCCAGTCCAGGAATTCTAGTCACTACAGATGGTTCCCAGACCGGGAAACCTCGTCTCCACTGATTTTCGCAAACCGGGAATACCACAAATTGGTCCCTTGACCGGCTCAACGCTACAGTTGGTTCCCAGACCGGCTCAGTCACTACAAATTGAATTTCTCTTCTGCATCAATTGACCGCAAACTGGAACCGCCACAACCGAGCTATCGCCCAAATCTTATTTTCGCAACTACTGCATTTCATTTCGTTTGGAGTTATAACGAAGTATACGCTGCTAACTACAATCGCATTTTAAGGAAGTATGGGGCATTTTCAAAAAATTTGAGCATGCAACGTTTTTCAGAGTAATTTGGTAGCCAAGTCCAATAAAAACTCACGTACTTTCACAAGCATGATTTATGGGCAACACAACTTCAAGTCATAATTCCGAGAAGACCCCATATGGCAATCTGCAGTCTTGTCACACGTTGTGCCATCCGGTCATTATCAAGAACTTTTATGCTTGGCATGTTTTAGCTTTTCATAGAAAAATCCCAAAGTTAACAGCACTAAATGTCATTTAAGGTGTCCTTGCAAATATATTAGAAATGCTGTTTTTTAAGAACAAATGTTGTATGTCATGAATTAGAGCGTGCCATAAAGTTATTGAGAAAGCATCATGAAATTACAGTGAGAATAACAACAGGCAGATGCAACTTGCAGTAACAAGGTTACATCGAAATAAAATTAAACGCACCTTATGTGTTGACAGTCAGTCTCTGTGGACATTGCACACTTTAGCATAGAATCCAACGTCATTAAGCTTACGTCATTGAAGACTTCTATTGGTTTTTCCAGCATATTTTCCCATTTTTTCAGCATGACATTAACATTTTCGTTGAATATTTTTGTGTAGCTGGAATCAAATAAATTAAAATTCTCTGCATTTACGTTGCCAAAGACCAATTTTAAACGGTGCTTTTCCATGACCACGAATTTCTGAGGTTTTTCATCTCATTAAACTTCTTGCATTCTAATTTACTTGCATAATTTATTTACCAAACTAAAAGAACAGTATACCGTAAATACTCAAGATTTCCTGCCTATTAGGCTCAACGTTTATACCGTAACAAAGTCAAAAATAGGAATAAAAACCGTTGTAAACTTTCCTCTTAGGCAAGGCTTGTAAACCCTAATCTTGATTTTTGCTGAATCCATAAAAACAAGCTTGCTATTTGGATTTCATTTGATAAAATGTCTGCAGATTTATGATGTTGTTATCAATGATTGTTATTTTTTTATTCAAAAAAGCATGCGATGCAATGCATTTCAAAGGTTACCAGATCTATTGGATAGAAAACAATTGAGGAAAATCAGTTGATTTTTGGAACTTACAAGATTTTTGCTAGTTTGCAAGAAAGCTTTGGTCTAAACTTTGGAAATGACGTTGCACCATTTTGGCATTCAAAGTTGATTACACGGTACCTTGTGTATATTGGTCGATGCGATTAAGGATCAGTGGACGGCTTTTGTTTTCTATACAGTTGCTGAGTGATAATCATGATGTTACAAACTAAAAGGTTAACAATAAAATAATAAACCGTAACAGTTGGGGAAGGTCTGTTTTCAGAACAAGAGGTAGACAAAAGTGTGCATTCTGAAACGATGCTATCTAAACGAAATAAAATTAGAAAAGCGGGCAAACAGCTTAACCAAAAAATAAACCACGAGAAAGCTCTCAGTCGAATGTAGGATATAATATATAATAATAAGGTTTCTCTTTGAATCATATTGGTGCCGGGTAAGCGTGGACTGTTCCCCGTACTTATTTCACTAAATTGATAACCTGGTTTTAATAACCATGTCTGCAATAATACCATTATGCTTTCCGGAGGCGGTAGGCCAATTTGCGTATAATTTGAACGAGATTCAAATTTTATGGGAAGTTGGTTTTTCATCTTAAAATTGAAACAAAAACGCTGTACACACTGTACGTTTGATAATTCAACACGCAAAACGTGACATCCTAAAAGAATATTTCATCCTAGTTTATTCAAAACTCACACATGACTTGCAAAACATTCGCTGTCTCCAGAAAATGCTTCAAATTACAAAAGGAAGTTTATTGCGCAAGTTCGGCTTAAAAGACGTGTTTCATTGTTATCTCGGTGTTACGTGCAATGGATTTGAAACGTGTTAGATTGACCATTTTTACGTGAGTTAGCAAATATCTTCTTCAAACCACAATCAAGAGCAAATAAAAAAATACGTCGTAATTTCAGAGAAAACAAAATTTAACTTACCCTTTCAAAATGCTAAAATGAAACGCCGGTGTGAGCAAACGTCGATGTCTTTGCCATTTTTCTCCATTACTCGTCAAAAGTCCATCGCCAAGCCAGGGTCTAAGGAATTTGTACGTGAAATTGTCTTTTGGTGCTGAAATATTGGAAATTAGCCGATAGATTTTCCGTTTGAGTGTTTAATGTGTTTAATGAGTTGAATCAACTTTTTTACGCTGAGTCGACAAAAAGCAACAGTGCATCAACCTGTTTTCACCAAGCAGTTCCTAATTTTTAACGATGCTAAAAGGCTTCTCAAACTTTTATCTTAGGTATTCATTAATTGACTTGATTTTACTGACACAGCTATACTGAAGATCAAAAATAAGTTGCCACAAGACCAATTACTACAAAATGGTACAATCGCGAAAGTTTTGTTGCAACCTCTCCGCTGGCGATGGGCTAAATGAGCGGTTCACCACTAACGGAATGTGCGCGAAGAATAACAACCATATTTATGTGGCGCGAACATGCAATGGGAGAGTGATTGCGGCGCGTGATCTCTATTGTTGCTTCCTACCACAGTGTGAAGCATTGCGCACACGCCGCTCGGGCTTTCTGATCGCAACAGTCGTGTAGTTTTGCGTTCGCGGCGAGTCAGATGTTGAATGCAACACCAGACACTCACCCTTGCTGTTTAGCAAAGCTGCAGCAGTGTCAGAGTAGCTGATAAGAAGCATCGAAAAAAATGGTCCGATCCAATGATTGCACATGGTTGGGAATGAAAGCATTCGCCTGAATGCGTTCATCATACCCTTCTGATTGTTGGGGTACTGTAGAAAAGAGCAGTGGTCAACGAAATAATTTTGGCACCTCTGTGATAACAGTGTTTTTATATCCGGACTTTTGCCAACGCTATACAATGTTCATCTTTTTAAAATCATGTCTCGCACAATCTTCGGTAAATGTGTTTGCAGTCGTGAGTAGAGCAGTTATGAAGAGCATCGATAAAACAGCATTTGAAGACGCAATCGATTGAAATAAATTTTCTAATGGATTTTTTTCTCCACCTGTAACTCATTGGATTCTCTATTAAAGTTTTCTGTTTGCAATCATGGACCTTCGCAGTATACAGTTGCGTGGTTACAATGTCTTCTTATCAATGCTCTTCATAACTACACTGTATATTTGCAGTGCTGGAAACATTCATGAAGTAAAAGCTAGAGACATAATGGAATTGTCCTTTTTCGAAAACAACCTGCAATAAGTTTTTTCGATCATGCGTTGAGTAACGTTGTGCTCCAGGAAAAGACATTTTAAAATTATCTCGAGTTTTTATTTCAATTTTGCAACAGGCTTTCTCCGCACAAAACTATGTTTAGAAATTTCACCCTTTATCAACAAAGCAAAAAGGGCAGAGGCGATTGTCGCCCATAACATAATAGTGCAATCTTGGACTGAAGAACGACTTTTCATTTCATGCAAAAAGGTATTGGTGCAAAGTTGACCTCAAACGTTAACTAACTGAAACATTATATAATTGTAAAATTTCTTCGCAAGTCCTTGCGAGCAAGGATGACATTATAATACCTCTTTTGTGTGACCAAGCAACCAATGTTTATCGCTTGAAGCTCCTGCTATTTTATCCAATTGTTTTCCCCTCCAAAAACTGGAATGTGCAGGACAGACCATGATGTGAGCAACATACAGAAGTATCAAAACAATGATACAGTCAAGAGCAATTGATGCAGTCAAATACCCAGGCATTGTGAAAACGTTGTACACAAAACAGAGTTTATCGCAATTTTTGGAGTATCCTTTACTTTTGTGGTACACAAAACCTCCCTGAAAACGGAATAAAGCTGGTGAAGTAACCTTAATAAAATATTTATGATGTTCTGGTTAGTCCATGCATGAAAGCTGATTAATTCGGATAAACGCCCTTCATTTTGCTTCGAGTGCATTCATTCATACATTTTCACACCAGCTCTTCCTCTAGGGAGAGTCAAGGAGACAGAAGCCCTAGGACTCGAAATACCTCATGATTTTATGCAATCTTAGATGGTTCTGCTGGCTCCACACAAAGATGGGACCAAGAAAGATCGGAGATGCAATCACTCCACCTGGTCCTTCGACAACCTTTTGGCAGGGCCGGATTAACCACTGGGAAAACCAGGCATATGCCCGGGGCCTCGCGTTTGAATATCAGAGCGCACTGCTTCACTGTTTTTTCATGTTTCAGTGGTGTTCACCACGCATCAAAATTGTAGAGCTGTTTTATTACTGCGTTTATTACTGGATGCAGATTAGGGAAACAGACAACTTTGGCATTTATCGTTTCTGAGTGACTTAAAAGAATTGAACCAAACAGCACCACGCTATATAACCCAAGAATTAGATCGAAATCGGTGCACTGCCATGAGCGCCCGCAGAAATTTTTCCAGGGGGGCAACGTCGAAAATTTGCTTACCCTTTTCAGGTTGCTGACGATGCAATGCAAATGGATGTTCACAAAACGCCTTATCCTTTCTACCCCATTAGTCTGTGCTGGTTGAATCTCAATTCTTATTCTTTTGTCTGAAATTTTTTCTGCACTTCGGCTATCAGAAATGCTTTTTCTTTTCATACACCGCCTCATAACCACTTTTTCGACCACTTTCTAGTCTGCATACACGTATTCTAACGATTTCGCGTGCAAAAAATGCGGCATCGTGAAACTTTACGTAGCTGACTCTTTTTCAAAAAGTACAGATTGACAGAGTGACAAGGACCAGGGTCACTTCAATAAATTCTTTGTAAGTATTCTTCACCATCTAACGCCTTTGCAATTATCGTGTAATGCGCTGACGTAACAACTAGTTGCGACGGACTTGTTTTGGTCGTGAGGGAATCAGTCTTGCAAAACAAAGTGCTGTTGTCCACTAGATAACAATAGGTAGAACTATTGTAAAGCTCCCATCGCAAACTTTTAGGCAAGTAGTACGGTTAAAGTTTTTTTTGCGTGATATTTCGTTGAGAAGGTTTACGGAACGGTGTAGCTTTTGATCTGCGGGAGAGTGGAGAAGAGACACGTCTTTCTTCAATACATATGTGAATGGACGATTTGTGCAATGAAGACGGTCAAAGTGTCTGTGATAAAATACGGTTGTTGTGGTGAGTCACGGTAGCAAAAAGATCTTTTTTTGTGATAGAACTTTCTATTTGAAAAAAGTAACCCCATACGAACTGCCGTACGTGGTCAACCCCAGTTGTCTCTGAAGTGTAGGCTGCCAAATTGTATCAGTTTTGGCGTTTTTGACCGGTGCTTCTGCAAAGTAGAAACGAGGGCATATTAAACGCTCCGCGGTTGCGCTGAGCGTTTAGGGGGCCTCGCGGTCACGACTTTGCCCAGGGCCTCGCGTTCATTTAATCCGGCCTGCCTTTTGGCCGCTTTCATGTAGGTGTAGCCACCAGGACTTGCCTCACCAATCTGTTGTAAGACATTCTGGAGGCATGGCCGCATCATCGTTACTGGGATTACTTGATTCGGTGAAGTGGCTCAACGTTCAAGGCCTTACGAATTTCACAACTGCGCACTTTGTGAAGTGTCAGACCGCTAACTCTTCGCAAAAATCCCATCTCTGCCGCTTCAACTTGGGATAGCGATCTTTCAGTCATTGAATAAAAGGTGAGGATCGGAACAAAGACCATTTCAAAAACTGACAGCTTTGTGGTGTTTGAAAGCTTCCATTTTGTCACCACGGAACGATAAAGCTCACGCAGAACAGTTGCTTTACCAAGCCGTGCATACTATTATCATGTTCCGCTTGCGTTATACCGTGTAACGTGGTTCCCGACGTCTGTCTCTCTTGAATGCCACACCAAGTTACTTGAACTTCTCGACCTGCTGCTGTTTATTGCCGCTCACTTGCAGTAGGCAGACGTGGGTTTCTGGAAAGACATAATGCCCGTATTTTTAGCACTGATTTTCTTTCCCGCATGGTCTCATTCCGAAGAAAACCGAGCAAGTGCATGTTGAAGGCCCTGTTGAGATGACGCAAACAGTACCAACTCGCCCGCAAAAAGCAAACGGTTGATCCTCCAACTCGAAATGTTGATGAATTCATTCAAGCATTCTAGTTGTATGAAGAAATATTGTTGGGCTATTTGTTTTTCCAACCCTAACTGGGGACTTGTAAATTTTTAGGTTGTCGGTGGCTTTTGCACCTGAAGACTTGATGCAAGCATACGAGTCTACGACAGTTAAAAATGCTGTCCTGTCTCAAATTAGATTGCTTTTCAATTATTTTTGTAAATTCTCAACCTTCTGTAATGCAAATGGAAAAGTATAGCTTGAAAGGTTTTCAAAAATCTTCTACAGTTACAATACTTGCAATGAGGATTTGAATTTTCACTTTAAAATATTCACTATTCTTCATGAGGCTAAAAAAAGCAATTGACTTTTTTTGCGCCCATAGCCATGGAAAATTCAGGATAAAAAAGTCAATATTGGTAAACAGAAAGCATCCATAATAACTTTTGTTATTGGACTAACTTCAATGTTTAGGAGACACATTGTCTAACAAAAAATTGTAGCAAAAAAAATCATTTTCAGTCGCGTCACACAAGTTTACAAAACCAATAAACAAGTGTTTATGGTACAATCCACCTACACAAAAATAAATGCTTCAATAAAACAAGCAATAGGCACACAGGCTTTTTAGATACTTGCACTGCACCAACCCAAAAAAAATTCATGCAGTACAACCAGTTTAGGTTGCAGGGGGTGTCTTTTTTCACCCAACTATCCCCTTGATTTTTTGCCCCAACTGACTACACTTGTTTGCTGTATATTTAAATGATTTATCCAATGAACTGAACAATATTAAAACAGAGTGTTATAACAGTGAAGTCTTATTAAATCACTTGATGTTTGCTAATGATATTTTTGTGTTTTGTTCAAGTGTATACGGATTGCAAAACATACCAGATCATCACATCTAGTAGATGTATGTCAGGCTTATGCACAATCGCATGAAATTATATTCAACTGGAGCAAAACTCTATGTATAACTTTCATGGCAAACAGTGCAAAAAGCATAGTCACCCCATTACTGACACTGGGTGGTCAAAATATAAAATCTTGTAACCACTACAAATATCTGGGGATTGCACTAGATACTCAGCTTTCAGATAACAAAGACATTCAGAGACAACTGCGGCATCAATACTGTGCAGCAAACAAGCTGCGAGCCTCTTTTTCATGATGTTTGAATGCAGTTAAAAATGTACTTTTTCGTTTCTTTTGTACGCCAATGTATGCATCACATTCATGGTGTAATTGCAGGAAGACATCCATGCAGAGATTGCATGTGGCCTATAATTTTGGATGCAGAGCTCTATACAACCTGCCCTGGAGAGCGTGTGTTAGTAGTCATCAGGTTCAATGTAACAATGGAACATTCCTACATTTGAGGCCCTTAAGAAAAAATACGTACTGTTTTTTGAAAGATGCAGAAAGTCTAACAGTAGTTGCGTGCTTTGATGCAGGCAGATTGTTTGTATCCGTCCTTATTCTTAGAAAACCACAATCGCACTTTACTTTATGAATGAGTGTTCAAACACTGCAGTGTGTTTCATTAATGGCGTATCATGCCATAACACATTTCCATTGTACCTGGGTTCGGCCAGTTTAGGAATTGGCGCGTTGCTATGCACTAGTGTTGTAACAAGTGTTACGGGTAAGCTGAGTGTTAACAATGTGCCTGTTTCTGCCCTCAACACAGTTGCAAAAAGTGTCTGTAACCCTGTGGTGGTTCCATCGGCTCCAATGACTTTCAAAACGTTGTGTCGTCTGTTTTTACCGAACTGCTTGTGCAGAGAATGTGTGTTCATAATATGGACTTCATGTCTACTGACAAACAACAGCAATATCAATATAACCACAAATTCTCTTTGTGTGAGCACGCAAAAACAGAGTAAGCAATATTGATATTGATTTTATTTGTCAGTAGACATGAAATCATCTTTGTTGTTTGCTGTATTATGTTGCATCACTCCGCGTTGTGTTGTTACTGTTTTGTTTCCACAATTAAAAACTACAAGAAACAAATACAGAACTAACATGACCTATCGATCTGATTTTCACATCGAAATGTGTGACAACCACTTCACCTAGTTTCATCTGAAAATATGCAATTTCCCTAAAAATTTTGGAAACTCCTCAATCCCCAGATTTTCCCCAAAGGTTGCTGAGTTCCATTCCTGATCTAGGGACAAATTCAGTGTTGCCACTCTATATGAACAAGCTTCCCCTACATCCCAGAATGAAAAATCCCTACATTTCCCTACACAACCTGAACCAAAAAATACAATCATCTTAAGCTAAAACATCTTGTCTTGACAAACAACATATGTTGCACAATTAAAAATGCAAGGTCAAAATTGCATGTGTAAAACAAGCATCCTTACGAAATACACCACTGCATAACCATAATTCTCTCAAGTCTTCTAAGCTTAGCCAGGAGCTTTCACAATAAATCTTAAGCGTAATCCTTCATAACTCTCCAGCTGGTTGCAATTCACAAGGAAAGAGTATCATCAGTGTCAGCATCAATAGCTTCAGAACTTAAAAATTTTTCAAAAAACGTTTTCCATGCCTTTCCATGTAAATGCACTGTGTCTGTAAGTCTTTGGTTGACTTCAAAGTCACCTGGAAAATTTCCATTAGACTTAAATATTTTTTCCAAAGTGCTCACAGCCAGACGATCCCTCAGCTTGTCTTCATTGTTATTCGAGCGGAAAAAGTTCTTTCAACCTCAGCAGTGCTTTGAGGTGACACAGTTAAGATATAAACACGTTTGCATAAATGTACTTTTCACTGTACAGTATATACTGCAGTCTTTGCAAATCGGAACAGACTACACAAGTAGGCTGAGCCTTGGCTTTCACTCATGCAATTCTAAGCACCAGAAAACTTGGCTGCACTGCAGTGTTTGCGTCAAAAATAGAAAGCGGCTACGGAACCACCCATAGATCTTCTTGTTTCAAAACTTATTCGACCATACTGCTTCGCATGACACTGTTCGAATAAAGCGGTCAGTTTGTCATTCTACTGGTGTCGATCTGGTAGCCTAACGGGTAGGTTCCAAGTCTGCCGTGCGAATGGTTTATCAGTTCGCCTCTCAATTTGGCAACTTTCGTTTTGGCAGTGGTTACAAGTTTCAAATCATTACAGCAGTTATTCTTTCATATTTTCAAAGCTTTTTAAAACTTTAGGTTTAGCATGCTTTTTTAAGGTGTTTCAGGGACCCGATTCGGGTCCCTAGAATCAGACAAAATCGGTTCCCTACATGTCCAAACCGGGTACCTAACATTTTCCTTAAAAAGAACTGGGTTTAGGGTAAGATTTAGGGATTAGATTTAGGAGTTAGGATTAGGGATTAGGTTTAGGAGTTAGGATTAGGAGTTAGGATTAGGAGTTAGGATTAGGAGTTAGGATTAGGAGTTAGGATTAGGAGTTAGGATTAGGAGTTAGGATTAGGANTTAGGTTTAGGGCTTAGGTTTAGGGCTTAGGTTTAGGGCTTAGGTTTAGGGCTTAGGTTTAGGGCTTAGGTTTAGGGCTTAGGTTTAGGGCTTAGGTTCAGGGCTTAGGTTTAAGCTTTAGGGTTTAGGCTTAGGTTTAAAGGGTTAGGTTTAGGTTAACTTCGTTTCTATCATGTGTAGTGCAGTCTACTACACAAGCACACTTGTAATGGATTAGTATCATGTTACAGGCGACGGATGAATAAGTTTTCAAAAATGAAGGTCCACTGGGGTACCTATAACCACTGCCTGTTTATTACGTTTTAGCCAGTGTTGTCGCAATCGGATACGGATGGATATCGGATACTAAATTTCAGACATTTTCGGATAAGGATTGGATATGGATATGCAAAAATTTTTTCGGATATGGATCAGGAGTTAAAAAATCAATATTCGTTCACCTCTGGTGGACTGTGGAGGCGGGCAGAAGGCGACACATGTAAATAAATAAATGGTCACCGCTAGATGGTGCCCATGAGTAGCCTAACAAGTCACTGTGATAGTCACCACAGTCGAAAGATCGTTATTCATACTCCCTATATACTCATAGTGCAACCTAGTACCAGTAGAGTGAAATCAGTGATGGATCACTATTGCTGCTGGTTGCTTTCCTGTTAGATAATGTCCCAAATTGTCATCTTTCGCTTGTGCTTGCCTCAGTAATGTAACATAGCTTGAAAAACAAGACCAAATAAGGTCTTGAAAATGCATACAGTAGCTTTGCGTGGGACAGGCATAAGCTATAACAAAAACATGACATAAAAAACAAACATGAAAATGCCTGCGCAACCCACACAGCTCTGCGTAGGAGACTTAATAGAAACAAAGCATGAATGCTTTTGTGAAATCTGACACCAGAGTCAGTATGGAAAAAGACTTCCCCTCCGAAAAAGGCGTTCAATCCATTCCAATCCAAAGGCCATTATGGACAACCATTTCTAGCTGAGCACTTCTACCTGACTGTGCACTGCTGCTATGAACTGCTCTCAGGCTAGACCCAATGAAATTTTATACTGATGTTTCATATTGATGGTCTATGTTGAAACTTTATGTTGATGTTTCATATTTATGATCTATGTTGGATCGACTCTTTCCACTGAAATTGCCATGAAAAACGTAAGCTAAAATATTTATTTGCTTGCGTATATACTTTACCTTTCTATATTAAAGTTTACTATGAAATGATCTGGAATGTGCCATTCAAACAATAAATGCAAAATGCCAATAAAGCCGGATGGTAACATGAGATAATATAAAATTGAGGTGGTTAAACAGGCTTTAGCTCCTGCGATAACCTACTCGGATATAGTTAGGAACCCATGTCATAAATCTAACTGTGTCAAAACGCATTAGGCCTACTCTGGCAATGTTCCATTTTAAATACAGCCGTTCCCAGTTATCTTTCATTGCCTCAGTAATTCACGGTGATGCAGTCAACTGCAACACGTGTCCCCCCTGGATTTTGAAATTTTCAGGAAAAAAAGGTTGTTTTCTTAGTTTCGAGTGGTAGAAATCAAATTTCACCACTTTTGGTCCTCCCTTGAAAAATTTTGGAAAAATCTCTCAGTGGCCTTCCTGGAAAAATCCTTCGGACGCCCATGCAGTCAAGTAGAGGTCCATATCCGAAAAAATGAATTAAACAGACGTAGAAAAACATATGTACAATCACGAGACTGAGAACTAACATTGTAGACGTGAAACTGAAATGAACTACCGGTAGCCAAGAAAGGGACCAAAATGTTTTGTCGGTTTTGTGTCTCATGCTTGTTCTGTCAAGCGTGACTCATTGCCACCTGCTGCTTCTGCAGAAATATGGCCAAGTACTGTATTGCAAGTGACGACAACGATCACTCGGGGCAGCTGTAAACGATTGAGGATTGTGATGCTGTTGTGGAAACCGCCATTTGTCAATGTTGCGTTGTGTTGTTCACTGCAAAAACCGGATGCGAAATAATAAAAACAAATGCTGTCTGTAAACACTTGAGTTGAAAGCTTTCCCAAGCTTGTAATTGGGAGACCGAAAAAAAACATACATACTGTATTGTAATAGGTTTATAGTCGATACTCCCAGAAGCTCACAAGACAACAACAAAGAAAAAACGAAAGAAACAAGAAAACCAAAAAGTAAGGACAAAAGTTCACCAACATTGATTTAGTAGTAGATGCTCCAGTGGAAAAAAAATTTGTAGATGCTCCAATTGAATCGCAATAGAAATAGAAAACATAAAACAATATTCTGTTGATAACTATTCGCAATTTGACAGACGCTTCTGAAAATGAAACGAGGAATTTAGCACTGCGATAGCCAATAATTGCACATAATTTTTTCAAAGTGGTGAAAAGGAAAGTTTTTGTATTCTGCATTGATTTCTCTCCATATCACTGCTCCATTGTAGGATATTAGTTTTTATTCCAATCGGCCTATTTACTGTGGACACTTGGATTGGAATAAAATAGTTTAGATTGCTAGCATATCTTGATCTTCTATTTATAGTTGTCTAAATATGATCATCTCTGGAACAGACTATTATAAATACTTGGCAATAACCTGTCATGAAATCTGATCTGTGCATTTAGGCTGTTTGGCCTATTCCAGTTTATATATTATAGCCTATCCTACACTTTTTGGAACTTCAATCTTTTACAAATTAGGCTTACCTGTGTATATAATCACTGAACGTCATGTGGCGCAATATGTTATTTTGTTTCACATAGATTGGTTTTAGATGTGATGTGGTTGCAGAGTCCCAAGCTATAACACAGCAACTTATATGTGTGTATGCAAAATATAGTAGGCTAATTTGAGCGTGTTTATCGGTATTGTGTTTCTCGTTTTGTAGATCATACTTGAGGCAAAAGGTAACTTCGTTTCAATATGTTTCAGATGTGATGACCAACTAAACTTTTTATCAATAACACTAAACTAAGATATTTTCATAGATTGCTTGCCTTTGTAGATTCTGTCCTTAGTTTCCACTATTCAAGTTAGATCCTTCTGTTATTGGCAACATTTAAATATACTGCATAACGGTTTTGATGTAGCTTTTTTTGTGATGCTGGACTTCGATTCTATTTTGAGAAAACTCGATGGTAAAGCATGGCGCTATCAGCTTTTGTTGACGTTGGCCATGTACTGGAACGCAATACCATTTGGGGCACACACACTGGCACCAGTGTTCTATGCAGCATCTGTGGAGTTCACGTAAGTTTTGCACTGTGTAGGCTTCGATATTAGTTAAGTGTAGGTTATGTTGAAACTACTGAGTAAAGTCATAACAGTGGCTACAGGTCTGCTAGTGGACCTTCATATTAAATTTGACAACTTATTTGTTGGCTGCCTGTAATGTGACTCTAACACACGACGAGTGTGCAGTAGACTGCAGTAGGCTTGGTGGAAACTTCGTAAACCTGAACCTTAAACCATGAACCAAAGCCTAAACTCTGAACCCAACTCCTTAGTCCAACAGACCCTTAATCCAACCCCTTAAATTAAACCTTAAACCCAACCCCTAAACCTAAACCGTAAATGTAACCCTTAAACCTAACTCCTTAATCCAACAATCCCTTCATCCAACCCCTTAACTTAAACCTAGCACCTAAACCCCAAAGGTAAACTCTAAACTGTAAATCTGGACACAAAAGTTGGGAAAGTTTTTAAAAAAGTAAAGAAAAACTGGTCTCCTTAATTGAAACGTGCAACCACTACTACTAAAACAAAAGTCGCCAAGGTGAGAGCTAAACCTAAAGCTGATTTAAACGCATCTGCTACATTACCATGACGGTGCCAGTGACTTGACAAACACAGCATTGTATTCGAAACATGTCATGCATGATGGACCTATAGCCATTTCCTAAAGTAATCACACTCAAACTGAAATGTTGCATCCCTGAACTTGCTTTGGTTTCCTAAGTTTTTTAATTTGTACAGGAAGGTATAAGTTTAACCTGATCCAGATTAGGTTGCGTGTAACCTATTTAGTATGAATTTAAAGACTTGAAAAATTGAATTTAAATATCATGTAGCCTTCTCGTTCTTGTGGGATCGACAGCATGTGTCGCAAATGTTGGTAGGTTTGGTGGTTCGAATCCTTCCCGGACACACCACTGGCTTTTTAAAAATATTGCTTGTGGTTTGTCCAGCCTTGTGCTCAGCAATGGATGATGGTGATAGTTGCCCGTGGACTTCTCATGTCACTCCAAAGGGAGTACAAAGAAAGTAAATTGAAACATTTTTTGTTCTTTGTTATTGTTGTCACTTTAAATTAAAAAAATTATGCTTGGTCTAAGCTAGTTAATATTTTATGGGCAGTGGCTGTAGGTCCGCCGGCGGACCTTCATCTTTAAAAAAATATTTGTTCGCCACTTGTCATGTGGCACTAATATAACATCAGCATCCACTGCGAGTGTGCACTAGACCGCACTATGCTTGTTTGTGACATACTAAACAGCGGTTTCCAATTGGAGGTTACTAGACCACTAGGGGTTTAAAACAAGGTTTTCGAGGATGAGAGTTCGTATTCTCTTAGAAAACTTTTTATCAAAAGAACCAAGATATATGTCAGCTTTTACTGAAAAGAATATTATCCAGCCTGATTGTTCTAGCTAACGTCACTAATTTAACAATTGCTAAATGTATGCATTGCTATTTCTGCTTCAGGCTGCGGTCACCACGCAGAAGGCCGATGCTGCGGTTGTACTGGTATTGTGACGTTTAAATGTTAATATTGCAAATATAGCAAGATGGTTGTTAGATGCTACAGAACCTAAAAGTTCTTGGTGTTCAACCAATAAAAGTTACCAGAAATTGTGTATGAAAGCCCTATTTATTCTAGTGCTCTTTGCAACAGCATATTTGTGCAAATCTGGATTTTCCTTTCTTTTCAATTTGAAAAGCAAGTATCAGAAACATGATGAACCCTTCGACAGAGATGGGTGGACTTTCATATTCTATGATCGAGATCCAGTCCTGAACTTCTAAAACTAAATCCAAGTCCAACCATATACCCAAAAGTCTTAAATTTAAAGTCCAAGTCAAAATGTAGTCCAAGAGAATTAACAAAATACAGCTTTTTAACAACAAAAATGTGCAATTTTACATTATCTCAATCCAAATCCGGTCCTGATCCTGTTCCTAAATTTGCAAAGCGATCTACAGTCAGGATCAAATCTGAAGAAGTTCATTATAGTCCAGATCCAGTCCTATCCAAGTCTAGTCCAATGGTCATCTCTGCCCCTCAAATGGTTTGCGCATGGCTATGTCGACTAATTGTGTGCTGAGGTATGAGCGGATAATTATAGAGAAGCCGTAAAAAAGTCACCAGAGAAGGTTTGTTTCTAATGAGCAGTAAGCTATGAAAGTTACAACTGAGTGTTTTCTGTTGTGTTGTCAACAGTCCTATGTGTAGCAAGTGGTAATTTTAAAAAATAGAGATACTGCAAAATATAACTATTTTGTCATTTTTATGCTTTTTTAAATGAGGGGGTGCGAGCATCACATTATTTTTATGAAAGCAGTGCCAGCTTCGAAAAAGGTTGAAAACGTATGTACTAAACCCAAATCCTGAACCATACGTGACAATCATTCATGCAGCAAGCAAGCACAGACACTTCCCTCGATTATGCTCACAGTGTAGCTAGTGTAACAAACTCAGTGTTTTATCTGGACAAAAGTGCATATGGTTCGGAGAGGTTCGAATGGTGTCATGTGACAGGCAGCAAATGAATAAATTTTAAAAAGTGAAGGTCTTCCGGTGGACCTATAGCCAATACCAATTTTATACCTTAGTTGTGATTTTTTCCATCATGCAAAATGCTTAGTAGACTGGAAATAAAAACTTAATGGACTGGAAATAACCATAAATGCAAAAAAATGATAATTGAAAAAGTATTGGTTAATATGTTATGTGTGATTTAATTGAAAAAGTATTGGTTAATATGTCATGTGTGATTGTTCAACAGGTGCAACAATTCAAGCAGTCAAATTCTTAATGTTTCTGTGGATGATGTTGATACTTGTAAAGTGTAAGTAGACTTAAAATGATGTTTTTGTCTAAAAGATGTTTTTCTCTTAATTACAACAATATTTCTGTTACTAAAACATGTATTTTAATATTGATCTTAAGCTTAGCAAGATTGTATAGGAACACTTCCGTTTGTGCTTCTGTTATGCAGGCTTCAGTACTGTGCATGTTATTTACTATAACGCCAACAAATCATAGAAAATTTGTCAGCCACAAAAACAAGTTTGTACAAAGTAGCATGGAAATAACTTATTTTCAAAACTATTAGCGACTATTTTGTTTGTCGTATTCATGGCTAACTGTTCTTTTATTAGATTAAATCTTTCAAAGCAGGTTGAAATTGAAAGACTATACAACATAATTCATTCATTTATACTTATAATATGATACAAAATGATCATTTGTTTAATGGCCTTTAGTGTGAACACATTTTGTATATGTTAGTAGATATGAATAACCAAAGCTTTGATAATACATATGTGTTTGCCTGCATATTCTCAAATGTTCTTTAAAGCAACGGTAGTTATTGCAAACATAATTGCAAATTGTTTGTAGTTAATAAAATTAGTATGAAGCCCCTCAATACATAATAAAATTCAAGTGTCAACAAATCAAAGTATTAGTGAAGTTATAACTTGTTTTTATGGTAATAATTAATCATAATCAGCTACAGTAATACAATTGTGTTGTTCAAAGTTTTCTTAGCTTTTGATTATGCTGCAGGTTTTGCACAATCTTCATTTGCAAAATGGATGAACATGTTTATTGTTTTAATCCACATGTGTTTTTAATGATCATGTAATAATATTAAGTTTACAAACTAACAGTCAGAATATTTTGCTGTAGCACAGTCACATTATTTTTGTAAGACATTGTTTGCTCATCAAATTTCTAGATTTTGTGTATGAATTAATGCAATTATGGTTAGAAAGCAAGTGCTCAAAACAGCATACTGACAACTATACAGATAAAAGTTTGTGTATATCTGAAACCGGTCCTTTTCTACTACAAGCAGTTTGGGTTAAATTTACATTTCGGTCATTTTTTTCACTAACGTGTTTTGATCACTGAGACATTTCGCTCATTTGTTCCATAGTAGTGTTGAAACTTGCCACAACAGTATGCATTGCTCTATATTTTTAGACATGATGACTGAAATGACTCTATTTTTTTGGTCATTAAAAAAAATTTGGTCCATGATTGAAAAAAAACCTAGTTCTATGTTGCAAGTAAGAAGTTGTATAAAGCTAAGAAACATTTTTCAGGTAAAGATATCATACATTTATTAAATGCCGTTGCAATGGTAAATAACAGTGATGTGGATGAAGTAGCTGTTTTCTTATTTACTCTGACTTTTTTAGAACCTCAGTAAAATTTTAATTATTCTAAACGAAATTAACTTTCAAAGTAATTTATAATTTTATTCATTGCGTAACTTGAAAATGTTGAACTTTCGAAGTGTTTAGAATGTTTATAATGGTAGCTTAAGTGATTGTTTGTTTTGCTGTCAGTGGTGGTTAGTTTCGATTTGAAAACCAGGTGGAAATTATGGATCTAACCTCCAGATTTGCAGAAAAATTAAGAATAAGAAAGTATTTAATTTGATTAACACTGCATTATTAATCTGTATTGGGCTTTGTAACAGTTTTTTTACAATTAAAGAATAACCCAAGGCTTCTTTTCAATTTGTTTGCTTTCTCAGATAGCAAAGCAACTGAAATATTTACTTAAAAAAACAGCCTTATGGTTTGGTTTGCTGGTTGCGGTACTTGAAAATGAACATGCAGTCAAAATGGGCTACTGACTTTTGTTAATATAAGACAAGTCACATTGCGTTTAATGTGTTTAGTTCTCACAGTTAGTGTCATAGCAATTTTTTCTGTCTTATTGTCAAATATGTTGGGATCTAATGCACGTGCAGGGCTGAATGAGTATATTGATCCATAACACTTGGCTCCTTGTTTGTAATTTTTAGTATATGTTCTGAATAGTCAGGGTTTCGCATGCATTTGACACAGAATTCATTACATATGTTAGCTGTGTGTGTTGTCTTGAACATATATTTCTGTTTGTAAGGTCTCATTTGCCTATGACGTTGATTGCACTTTTATCTTTAATGTCGTGGAGATTGTATCATATTAACGAGAGGTTATTACTTCTACTCTTATTGATTAAAATGTCGTTTGCCTCTGTAAAAAATGAAAGTTAATATGTCAGTGTATGATTTCCTGTTAATTACAAGTGGTCTATCCTCACTCATCATCTTTTTTGCTAAGAAAACATTGCAGTGGAAACGGCTCATGTGAAAACAATGCCACAAAACCGGTGGATTGCCAGGAATTTACGTTCGACCATTCAGTGTTTACAAGCACAATTATTACGGAAGTGAGTTTGGTAATTTAATGTCGCGTGTTACGGTACTTTTTCATTTGAGTTTTCAGAACGTAGGTAGTTTCTGAAGAAAAGAAATGAAGTATGGTTGCATAACGTTTAAATTACAACAGACACATGCTCTTAAATATGGTTGTGATGAACCCCCAAGAGGTCCAAATAGGTTTCTTCAACATAATGTTATGACAACAGAGCTAATTGACCGGTAAGGACATTAGCAACGCGATTCGATGGCGTGACTGTAGTGTTCTCAGTTGAAGGCAGATCTGACCGCTTTCGATTGGCAGAAGCTTCAGTCATAGCTGTGTTATTGTTTCGCTACAATTAATGCGGGGCATAGCTAACAAACAACGCGTGATAGCGTCAAATTTTGCTAAAGTAACGTGACGAATACTTGCTCTTAATTTGTGGTCGTCGCCAGATTAAAAAAAGACTCAAAATTGCATGCGTGCAGTTCAACATTCTTTTAAACTAACTGCGACAGATTAGGCTGGTCTCGAGTGTTTGCTTTCAAAACATTTCAACAGTGTCTTGGGGATGATCGTTAAAATGAGTTTGATTGCGGTTTATCGTCGTACGTTCGCAGAACACAGTCTAGCAAAAATAAGATTTTACTAGACTGTGTTCTGCGAACGTACGACGCGTTCTGTTTTGCACCTGATACTGAAATGGTCACTTGTTCACTGAACATTATGCCAGACATTTTAGTGCTGAAACTGATAAGAATAAGATAAAAACTGATAAGAACAGCCATTAGCATCAACTAGTTAGATGTTTCAGTCATTTATATATTTGAGTAAACGTCTTCTTAATTTTTGAGTGAACACTTATTTCATGAGTCAGTTTTTTTTGTCGCCACTAGTATTCTTGACGTCAGTCAGTTTGTTAAGATGTTATGATTTATGAG
>JGI24159J19872_10003262_pt1 | contig 20082 bp, 13 predicted proteins | sample Ectturendosymbi4_FD_19872 | JGI IMG/M metagenome (IMG submission 19872) | reverse complement strand
CTGTGGATGAAAACACCGTAAGTTTTTATTCTTTGTTTATTCAACACATATAAAAACTGCACAACGAGATTGGTTTAGATGGGAATGCCTACAGGTACGCAAGGACAAGCTGCTTTAGTTGCAATGCCTGACATTATGAAAGTCTGTTTGGTTCACAATCGTCTATTGTTCCTTCACAGCAGGTAGTGTGTATTGCTCGTAAATATCTTTTCTGTGATTTCTGTTGGGGAGGAATCGACAGTGTTTGGGTTTGTAAGGAGGGAAATATGAAAAAAACTTTGAGACCACTGGTATATACGATATTAAATTTGGAATGTTGCAAGCGCCTGAGAATGAGATTTCACTGCACAAATAATCCTGTGGCACTGCGCATCTGCGCACCTCGGAGGAAACATTGATCGTGTGGATTTCGCCTGCATATTGATCGATTTGTGTAACTGCGACCCGTGCAACCAGTGTTCCCACCAAGAAAATTCTACACTGAGCAAATGTTTGTTTTGTTGCGCACGAAGTGCATGCAATTGCCCAATCATGCAGACATACAAACAGCGAAGCGTTCCCAGCGTTAAAAGGGCTATGCGATATACACATACCGTATTAAATGTCGAATGCGCTAGAATGAGAAAGCACTGCACAAATTTTCTGGTGGTACTGAGCAATTGCGCAGTTGTGCACCTTAGAGGGAACACTTTCTACCGCTCTTTTACATTTGTTTACAGTCTCTTTGAATTTCGGTTCCTCCCTGTGTATACTTTGTTCCCATATTCCCTTCTGTGCGTAGCAAATCCGAAAGTTATTTTCTCCCTAATTCCCAATATTGCTTTGTTCTTTTCCATGACCGAGGTAAGACGAGAAGCTAGCGACGATGGATCTGTCAAAGGTGCTTGTATACTGTTGCACTCGCTTTCAGAGACAGACTTCAAATAATGGGGTTGATGTAGCAAAGGCCCAATCGGTTGCAGAACTTTGTTAGGGGCTGTAGTCTTCAGAAGTAAGTGGCGTTTAGCGCAGATTCAAGTGCGTCAGGCGGCGCGGTGGTTTACGTGCTGGCTCGTGCTCTAGTCCATTCTAGAGCATGATCATGCGCAAGCAACACCACGTTCGCTTGGTATGTTGCAACGAGGCAGATCGACTCTGTTTCTTCTTCGACAATTTGTCACAGGCCCCCAAGCCTGTACAAGGCCATATATCGTTCAATAAAGAGCAGGTAGTAAGCACATCTCACAAGAATAACAATTTGCAAAAAAAACATTTGAGTAAATAGCATTACAAAAATTTAAAACAACCAAAGTATTCTTATTTAGTCGAAAAGCGGAACCAATAGTAGTCTATTGTGTGAAAAACGACAAAATAACTAAATGCAATTCTGGACAAAAACAATAATATATTTACTATGTTATTTGATCTCTGAGAGAAGAAATAGCATGTATATACAAGTTAGGCAATGCTTCTTGACTAGGGATACGATATCGTTGCTGATTACAATCTAGTGTATGCCATGCAGGAAATGTACACCAAGGGTTGCTNAGTTTCGAGGCTTCTGCGACACACTCGCAATATTCAGTTTAGAGAAATCAAATGGATGGTGAAGAAAACGTAGCATGCATTCTAGAGAAATCTGGAAGGATTGGACCATCTAAATCAGGGCTCACCAACATGGTGCTCGCGGGCACCAGGTCGCCCGTAATGACCACTTGGGTCACCCACGGACCTGTTCTGAAAAAAGCATTAACATGATCAGTGTCTTCACATAGATTAGTGGTTGATGGGTTCCAAAACTGCTGTACGCGTGTCGCATACCACTAATGGTACGCGAATGCCTTCAAGGTGGTATGCGAATAAATCCGCACCATGGGCGTCCTAAGGGGGGCAGGGGGGGCCAATGTCCACCCTGAATTTTGAAATTTTCAGCAAAAAACGGTTGTTTTCTTAGTTTCGAGTAGGACAACTCAAACTTCACCACTTTTGGCCCTCCCCTGGAAAAATTTAGGAAAAATCCCCTAGCACCCCCTGTCCTGGAAAAAAATCATTCCGACGCCCATGGTCCGCACCTGTTGTTTTTGTACAAAAACAATATATATTCACAGCTTTTGTTTGACTTATCGGGTTCTGTTAATAAATTCCTGCAATTTTGTACACTTCCTTTATTGTTTTACACAAATGGCCATTATAATTTCTCACAGTCACATTTCGCATTTGTGTCAAGTCTGGTGTGTCAACGTTTGATCGAATGATAATTGGTTGAATGAGTCTTCCTGGAGCAAGGTTGCACGCGGTGACAGTAGGCTGCAAAACCCACAAATGATACGAGATCAGAACAAGTTTGGGGGCCACTGACAGANAGGAATAACATTAATTTTATCAAAACTAACATATTTAAAGATAAATTGAGCAAATTGTTTATTACAGAAGAGTGTATCAAACTGGTAGCCCTGCGCATTTATCCATACCCGAGAAGTAACTCACAGTTTCGAAATTGTTGGTGACCCGGATCTGAATCGATGGGTCGTTTGGCACATAACATTATTTTCTACGGAATTTAAAACATTGCACGTAGTCACCATACTGCCAGAAAATGTGTTCCAGAGACGAGACGCTTTACGCAGAAAACGGTTAGGAGCAGCTACTGATTTGTTTAGGCCAGGGGTGACGAACCTATTTGCTATCGCGGGCCACTTTGTCAGTTATAGCGGGCCGCACAACTTTTTAGTCATACTATGAAACCTGCTAAAAACGAAAAAACTTGTTCGTCAACATAAACAAACAACAAACGAAAGTAATAACCGCACGAAATTCTTTTGTGGGCCGCGTGTTCGTCACCCCTGGTTTGGACGTAACCAAGTAATGTACTCCTTTCCAAATCTGCACGTGGTGTTTGAAGAAGGGACAGGTTAATTTTTTCCAAATATTTTCCAAAAGATCAACTTTCGCAAAATGAAAAAAACACGCATCAATTTCATGGTTACAATCGGGCACAGATCTTACACGACCGCTAATTCCACTAGACACTGGCTATTGTCATGAAACCATGCGAAGTGGATTTGGCGAAGTCACTTTATTNTCACTTAAATAAGCGTTAATTTATCTGAAGATTACTGGGTCCACCGCACGCTTGCTATTTTTATATGTCACAACTTGCAAAATGAACTCTTATGCTATTACGATAAAACGTTAACTTCGTGGTACAAACCCGGCCTCGAAAACCTGACCTTTGTTTCTAAATTTTTTGGGGGCATAAGAATTTGACAATTACGGCCAAAGCCTCATTAACTGTTGTGGGACGCCTTTTACGACTTTTGTTTTGAAAACGCATTTTTGCTTGGTGGCAACCTCTAACCTGGGCCTCGTCGTCTCAGCGATGCACGGATTTCTCCACCGCCGACCTGCACTGGTGGCAAACAAACACCGTTGCAAAGTTATTCTTTAGCAAGTAAGCTGATTCAATGTCTCTTTCAATCTCGTTTTGCCTGTTTCAACACAAACCTTTTGCTCGCGCAAATTGACAAAACCCGTAAAATAATAGAGAAACGCTATTGAACGTAACAGTTATTTCATTATTTTCGAATCAGTTAGTTTTTGCCCTTCTCCGTTTCAAAGTGTCACTTACAGGTGTTTGACAACGTACTTGAAAAATAATTATCCAACAGCTACAACAACGAACAGATTCTATAGCTATAAACCACCACCAGCAAATAAGTATGGGAAAAAATCCTGGCGTTTGTTGCTTAAACTTGTCACCATCCATGTTTTATTGTGTGTTTTTTTGGGTGGACCATATTTTCTTTCAAATCTTCTAAAAAGTGTTGAGCGGAATAAATTTTACAACATTTTTTGAAAGACGTGCTTTTGCGGTTTGACGTCGATTTTATCCAAAAAAACTTTGACCTTTTTAATATATTACGCCACGTAATGTATTGGTTTTGTATCGGATTAGCTGCAGAAGACTTGTTATTTGAGGTCGATCTAGTACAGTAGGGTGTGGTTTTCACGTGACGAAATATTTCATGGAAGTCACTGCTAACGGAAGAACTGCACAAATTAACAGGCTTGCATTGCAAACAGAGCAAATGTAGAAAAACAAACTCATTGCTTTGTGGGTGCGATTATGTTGTAACTCAATGGTTCTCAACCTTTTCGCTGAAGGGAGCCAAATTCAGACCTACAAGTGTGTTAGAGAACCGCACTGAAATATTTTTACCACAAGTCAATTGACACGTTTTGTTTTATTGCTGAACGAAGACTGTTGCACAAAATATTGGAGGTGTTACCAAAGACTACTGAGACTGAGATCCGCACAGAGAGTCCTTGGGAGCCGCCTGAGGGTCTCGGAACCGCTGTTGAACACACTGCTACCTATAAAATAAAGATTTTGCTACTCTTTCGGTTTGAAAATACTTTTTGAAGATCTTTGAAGAAGTATAGATACAGACGTACTCGTTTGTACGGAAGACGTTTTCACAGGCTACTGCTTACTAAAAACGAACCACGAGTCAAAACGCAGTTGACAAACCCAATTAGACGCAAGTAAAAAAAAAAATCGGACAGCACTCTGTTTCTCAACCTTTAACTCAAAGCGGACGAAGCTATTCAAATCTTATACACAATTTCGTAATCTCAGTATGTTACAAAAACTGAAAATACAGGTATGTCTCTAATCTAAAGTCCGGGACATTGTGCACACGATCTCGGTCTGTCGTTGATGCGTATCGTTAACTGAGTAACCAAATTAGAGTGACACGGTTGGAGTCACCATTTTGAACAAAAATCATTGCAAAGTTTGTAATAGCTTAGTAGCACAATAAATGGATGCTCTTGAGAAGCAGAATTAAGCAACTCCCACCACAAAGGTTGTTATTGCTCACAATCCACGTTAGTCGAGGTTGTTTTGCACGTCACGTTTTTCAAGTATTGGTTAATTGTGAGATGTTTTTATTTCTCGCTGGGTTCGCTACAGCTTTTCATGAGTGCCTGCGAATAGAACGAGTGGTCAACAAAACATACATTGCTGGTGATGAATGTGATAATGGCTTTAGTGGACAATATTTTCTTCTTAACCTAAAGTATTAAAAGAAGAAGTGAAATCTTGTTAACATGTCCACACAGGGCCAAAATTTAAGCTAAACATTGATAATCTCGAAAAACTGAAGCAGTCAACCTGAGCTTCACCCACGGGAATTCAGTGACGAAAAGCAACAGCAAATACCCCAAAGAACAACGGCAAACGCTGCGAAATGAGCAGCGATGCAGAGAACCATATTTATAAACCTATTGTGTTCTGCTAGATCAGGATAGTTAAATGTTCACGTTTTGCAAAGCTGTGCCTGATCAGCACCAATACGTATAGAGCTAAGTTGTAATCCTAAATAAAGTCTCTAATGCACGTACGTTTTTTTCATAATTTCAAAAACATTTTATTAAAAAAATTGGTTTTGTTTTCACTTGAATTAGCCCAAACCGAAGCAAAAGGCTAATGGGGTGAAGATAAGTTATTTCATTAAAGTAAAGTGACTTACATAACATATGAACACAGAGTCAACCCTTCTGGTGGCAGAACACGCTTAGCGATCGAAAAAGATTTACACAGTTTGTTAACTGCAACGATTACCTATCTTCTGAAAAAACTTGCCACGGCGCACAAATATTTTACTAGAAAATTAACATTTGTGGTGAACGAAAACTTTCCTGTTTGCAAAGACATTGCCTACAAGCCGGTAAATGTCTGGACACAACGACTCAGGTCAGTTGATCATATGCTTACAAAGTAATCGTCATATTTCAAATGTGCAAAGGATGATTTCGATTTGTGTTTATGGTCGGACTTTCAACTTTCCGTTGTGATATGACGAGAAAAGAAGCAGCAAAATCTGCTCAAACCAGTCAACAACCGTACAGTATTACTGACCACTAAGGAAACGTGCTGCACTCACGATATGTCGATAATTTCAGTGAGGTATGAGGAAGTTGCAGGATTTGTAAATTTGATTAAAATCTTGTGATAAGATTTGAAGAAGACAAAAAGCAGTATTCACTAAACTGAGAAGCGAGAAAAATACGCAGCTTCTGCAAATGGTGTTTCAAGACCTGATAATCTGACACACCGGATTGCCACTTAACATGTTGCTTAACATACAGGGTGTCTATAAAGTCTGGGTACATGGTAAAAAACGCATAAAGTCTGGGTACATAGTAAAAGAACACGTACTTTTTAAAACAAAACGATTTTATTCAATTGCAATGTTAATAAATAATATTTTCAACGTGATTTCTAACATTTTCAATGCATAATTGGATGCACTTTGCGAAGTTTAGGTCAACTCGGTGGATTAGGTCTCCATTTCAGCACACTGACTGGTAATGCGTTCTTTCATGTGGTTCAAATCTGTAATCTTTATCGATTACACTATTTTTCTCTTAACATACCCCAGAAAAAGAGGTCAAGGAGAAAAAGGTCTGGTCAACGAGGGGACCATTCCACATGACCCCTTCTTCCAATCCAGTGAGGAAATGTGTCATTCAGCCAATCTCTAACAACTGTATCAAAATGGGCTGGGGCACCACCTATGTACCAATACTTTGTGGACACCCTTTACAGTGCAATCCACTCTTTGTGCAAATGTTCTTTTTGACTTATAAAAAGTTTTGTAGTTTAATACCTATTCACATACACATTCAATTGTTGAAAACAAATTGCTGCATATTGTTGATAAATCACAAATTTCCTGTTTGAAATAACTTTCGTAGTGTTTTAAGTTTGCAAACAAAGCAGCCAGTTTGTCACAAAGCAGGTGAGCCGATTCGACTTGTTTTTGAAAAAATTAGAGGTTTACTTTAATTAAAGACTGGCAAATCTGCAAACAAAAACATCGTACATTTGGAATTCTGTTAAAAGTAGAAAACAAGCATTTGAAAAAGTATGTGCTTCTTTCTATCTCCGGCCATGTTTAGTGATCATCATTTTATTTCGATTGGAAACAGATATAATTTATCATTGCCTTTAAAGTGCTGCTGTGCTGACGTGCTTAATCAAATTCCGTAGTTTGAACTAAATAGCCGTAATAATGGGCAACTGGTTTACTTATGAATTTCAACTAAAGCATTTCAAGTACCACGATTGCACTCCTGAGCGATTTTACACATCGCAGGTAGGTGCCTGTGATAGTTTAAGGAACGTTTTAGCGCAGTGTTTGACCATGTGCTCTACCGGTAAAGCTATAAACGCCGAAACGGTCTCTTGCTCGAGAGTAAGTCACCGCTCCACTTCCTACATTTGACATTCAGCTTGTAAAAGCTTTTGTAAACTCACATTCCATGAACCTCGCGCATAGGTGATGAAGCCGTTTCTTGTACTTTATGGTGGAAAATATTTTTATGTTAAAATGTCGTAAAAATTATTTTTGTAAATGTAAAAACTAGAAATGTGGTTGGCTATCTCATAACTTTTGCATGTTAACCCCATGCAAATCTGACCGATTGGGTTTCAGCAGTTGTCCCGATCAATGGCGCAGTCACCTCAAAGTCAAACCATGCTGGGAACGAACCGAAATCGTCTTAGCTGTCTGTAAACTGTGTTGCCGAGCGCAGTCGACGGTCAAGCAAAGAGACCAACTGTTAGTGATTCTCAGTAAAGTGGTCAAACGATGCACTAACTATATTTACAGTGGGGAGAGAACATCTGGATCTTCTGCGCGTACAAATGCTTCTTTTTTCTCTATTGGTTGGGATGGATCGTTGCAGCCATAGTGATTTATGAAAACAAAACTAGCTACTTGTTTTATCTGACCAACTGGCAAGTCTGGACAATAATGTTGTACTTCGGAATGTCCTTCGGAGTTTGCGTTCACAGAATAGTCACTCGAAAGTCGTGCAAGGATGATGCAGGCGAAGCTACACCTGCGGCAATCGAAGAACGGGACAGTCCTGTTGTTTCAGGTATTCTGTCTGACCATCTTTTCTTCGAAAATATTGTGTAAAAATGGTAGAGATTCTGATACGCTGAAGTCGTAGTAGAACGTCTTAAATTCTAATCAATAGAGCTACTGAATTTATTCCTATACAAGAAACAAAGGAAATTTGAAAGGGTAAGACGAGTGCATTCCAGTCGTACTTGCAATTCGTCGCTTAACTTGATTGAAGTTTGTAAAGATTTGCAGGTCCCTATATTAGTCCGCCTAATAAATGACTTGCTTGGAATAAGGTAGCAATCGTCATTTTTCTCTTGTCATTTTTCTCTTGCTTTGAGCGAACATTATCTCTGACAAAAAAACGGCAGAGGAATTCCTCTTAACAAACGTGACTGTCTGACCCACCATTGCTCTTACAATTTCGAAATGACCAACCCTGATTTCCCTTTCAAAATAAAAAATCTTAGCAAACTTGAAAGGTTAATCATTAAAGCTACATCAATTTTGCACTTGTTCAGATTAAGCCAAAGTAATCCTAGTTTTTTATCTTTTTTTCAGCCAGTCGCTTAAAATGGTTTCACAAACTCAATTGGATATTGCACTCCGTCGCTTTCGACATTGCTCTGCTTGTAACTATTACTTTCTGGACGCTGATACCACGTCCTTCGACACCTGCGCCGGACGACCCATTGAGCTTGGCTATCAATAACCACGCTTTGACTACTGGGGTGATGCTTGTCGACTTATTTGTAAATAACATTCCAGAACGGCTCCTGCACGTCGTTCACAGCTTCGCATTTGTCATAATTTACACGACCTATTCAGTAATACTCCACGTTAGTGGCACTGCTTCCAATGTATATGCTGTAATAAACTGGTCAAATAGCCCTGGCCTTGCTGCTGGAATTTCAATTGGCGCAGCATTCGCCACCATATTCCTGCGTTGCATTGCTTTTGGTTTGTTCAAACTCAGGTCATGCATAGCAGCTAAAACGACAAGAGACCGAAATGGTGGTACCAGGCAATTGCAGTCAAATCCAGGTGATGAAGAGAACCTTCAGAATTTGCGGTTAATCAAACAAGAGGATACTTCTCTGGTTTAAAACGCTAAAAAGTCTGTTGTTTAGACAGCGAAGGCAAGTGGCCACTTAGTCAGTCAAAACCACACTATTTCAATATGACCAATTCCTGTTTTTAGAGCAATTATACAAACTAGTTGCTCGAAAGTGTTGAGATCGTTCACAAGTATGTGTTAGCTACCTTGCTTCTGGTTATAGTAGATTTTATAGAACCAGAAAGCTTTTCAATCTTGGCAAAAGAGCGTAGGAAGTTGTGCTGGTTCGTGGAGTTTTCAATCCAGTTGGATAGCTCAACACAAAAGTTTCAATATGTTCTTCCGAGCAGTTGCACTTAAAATGTCATCGTTTAATATTTCCATCGATGCGATTGATTTTTGTTTCCTTGCTAAACTGTACAAAGAACGTACATTGTACCTTGCAGCGAAAAAGCACTTAATTTTCATTTTTATGCAATGATACCAAAATTTTAGCAGCTTACTTCGAAGATTATGTCCTATTTTTAGAGTGGGGTGTTCCCGGAAGGAAGGTGCGTGTGTACAAAGCGTATAGGTTCAAAACCACGACTGCTGCGGTGTGTAGTGTGAAAAAAACAGCGTATTTGTCGTTATGTCTGGAGATGATGTCAGTTTCAAGATGGTTCAGTTACCATGCACAACATCTTGATTATTTTGCCGTTTTGGAAATTGATGCTGTATAAAAAATAGAAAAATTATGTAAATGCTAACTTTGCTATTTTCATTTTACCGGTGTTTAACACTGACAGTAATTTTTATCATAACTTATCTGTGCAGTGCGCTCGCAAGAAAAAAATTGATAATTATCAAATTTCGAAAACCTGACTTCTGTAAATAACTGAGAAACCGAATCATGCCAATAGCCATTACAAGCGCGAAGAATACAAATTGCAAAGCGTACTTTGACAACGTCATAACACTATGAGCAGTAAGACGAGGGTAAGAACTAATCAAATGCAGTATACGCATCGTACAAGGTTGAAATCAATGCAGATAAATAACGAAGTCGCTTTGGGATGACTTATTATTATCTCCGTTGCAGTTATCTCGTTATCTGCAAACAACTGCAAACGTTTCCTGAGACGTCCACAAAATTTCTGGTAAAGCTAAGTGTATGCACCACCAGGGACGCCGAAGAACGGCAACATGACGGAGAGGGTGCTCCCCATGACCATTAAAAAGGGGGACAACGGGGACGGAGGTATCTATTCATACGTGTCATAGTTAATTTCATGGTTTATCAAGATCAACTTGAAGTAAATTTATTGCAACTATTCGCCCACCTAGAACATTAAGAGTGGTTTTCTATGATTTCTGTTATTATTGTTGAGGTCAACATTGTTGCTGAACAGAAACAAAAGTAGTTGGCAACGATTTGTTTTGTTACTTGTAAGTTCCCATTGCGCTCAACGGCTTTACTGGCCCCCTGCCCCATCTCTGCTCCGGCGTCCCTGTGCACCACATTTATTAAGTCTGAATGATTTCACATAACACCGATTGTGATTAGCCTGCTAACAACGGCAAGGCCAAATGAAGTCTTCTAAACCAAAATATAATTGCACGAAACCTATCCAACTGCCGCCATTGATGTGGAGTGCACGTAGGCTGGAACCAAAAAGTCAAATATTAGGGAAAATACACCCTTTCCTGTTCAAAACTTTGTATAACCTACGCGCCTTTTAGTTTGAACGTAAACATGGTCGTGGGTTTCTTCAGTTTGGTCGCAAAAGCCATGATTTGTGTTTTCACGGTTTGCGAAAACATCGTATTTAGTGTTTTATCATTTGGCCCAGCTGTTGTTGCTCTGCGATATCATTTGCACCAGCTTTTGTTGTTCTGTGACATTGTATTGTTTGTTTTTTCGCTTTAGTTTTGTCGTAAAAGCCATTATTTGTTCCCATGGTTTGCCTTAACATGCTACTGTGTGTTTTATCATTTGTCCCAGCTGATGTTGCTCTGTGAATTTGGGCGTTTATCGAAAAGTTTCGATTCCGTTTTATACTTGTTTTCGTAAGTGTTTTATTCAATGATTTTATTCGGGTGTTTATTCGTTGCGGTTACTGTTTGCTTAGCGCTATCCATCGATGCATTTTATACAGTGGCATTCGGCGATGCTTTCAGCCAAATCAGTGTCACCTTTATTTATGTCATACAGTGATAGTGATCTGATATTGCTTGTTTCCCCAAAAGAGGATACGGGTTGCTGGTATCGTCATCGCTGTCATTCGCGTTAGACCAGCGCCCATGGGCGTCGGAAGGGGAGCAGGGCGGGGCTTGGTCACCCCTGGATTTTGAAATTTGAAAATTTTTCTATTACAATTTTAAGGTCGCTTTCTTAGTTTCGAGAAGGAAAAATGAGATGTCATCACTTTTTGTTCCCCCATGGAAATATCTTTATGTTTAGCTATAAAAAAATCCCATATTGGCATCCCCTGGAACATATCCTTCCGACGCTCATGCCAACGCCATGACTGTTTCAGTAACAATTCGAAATTCTACTCGCTAAAGGGTTGCTAGGAACCTGCATGCCATCACGGGCTACAGGAAATGTGGAATATCGCAGGTGGCCGCAAAAATCCTGATTATATCATATAATGAAAAATACAGCCCGGTACACATTTTTTTACTTTAAAACGTAAATTCAACACCATTTGGATAAAGGCAATTATAACGCGGGTCATATTACATGGTCACGCGGGCCATCCCTGCACTAGAACAATCGAAAATACCTTTGCCTGTAAACACAATACAGTACGGTTTATAAGCGAGGCAAATGGGCCAGATGCCAAGTAACGCAAAAGAAGCCATAGCACAAACATACTGGATAAACGATACAATCGACGGCGAGCGCATGCAGAGCGACGCCACACAGGTGTGCAACAACGCTGACTAGAAATTCGCAACTTGCTTGAGAACAGGGCGGATCTAGCCAGTATGGATAAGGGTGGGGCGATTTCAATAATATTTGGTAGTCAAGTCTTATTTAATTTAATTTAACCCTCTAACGACCAATGTGCCATATTTGGTACGCTTCAGGTTTCAATGAGTCTACTTCGCAGTTGCAATCCAAAAAATTTTTAATCAGTGTGAATTTTTTCAACCTTTAACCTCTGACATTAACGATTTTNNNGNATTAGCCGGCGGCGTATTAGCCGGTATTAGCCGGCGGCATCCCTGGACACTGTAAATGGTACCCTAGGGCAGGACCGGGTTAACCAGTGGGCAAACCGGGCAAATGCCCAGGGCCTTGCGCTTTTGGGGCCTCGCACTTGAATATAAAAACACTACTTTACTGGTTTTTCATGTTTTTAGGCTGGTCACTACGCGTAAAAATTGCAGAGCTTTTTGATTACTCCGTTTCGTATATAGGTGTAAGGAAACTGACAACTTGGTTTTTATCGTTTTTGAGAGACGATATTTGAGGAATTGAACCAAACAGCACCATGCTTTGTGACCAAAGAATTAGATCAAAATCGGTGCATCCATGGGCGTCCACAGAAATTTTTTCAAAGGGGGCAACCAGAGGCATAACAATGAGGGCACAATTCCGCGGGCGCCGAATCACTGCGGGGGGCCCGAAAAGACCCAACAATATCGCAAGCACTTTCTTCAATATGCTTCCCAAATACATCAGGCTCGAACATGGGGGCACCAAACTTGTTTCTTGCCCCGGGCGCTATCTTACGTCGTTACGCCTCTGCGGGCAACGTCGAAATTTTGCTCATCCTTTTCAGGTTGCTGACGATGCAATGTAAATAGACATTCACAAAACCCTTTCTACCCGATTTAGTCTGTGCTGGTTGAAACTCAATTCTCAATATTTGTTTGAAATGTTTTATACGCTTCGGCTATAAAAAATGGTGTTTATTTTCATAAACTGCCTAATGTCCATTTTTCATGTACTTTCTACTAATAAGGCCAAATTTAATAATAATCAACAGCCAGAGCAGCATGAGCGGTGAAAAACAAGAACGTTAGACACTCTCCTTAAACTGTTGTAAGTAATGAGAAGTAGAACTTTTTGTACATGTTGACAAGACTATTGCGCAAATTGCTAAAGTGAGAACACCACGCAGGCTTAAAAAATTCAGCAGATTAATTACGAAAACTCGCCACAGAAGATACAGCTTTGCACTTAGTGTTCACTAAGAAGTCAGAATTAAACCTTAAGGATAAAGACGTAATCCCACAAGTCTGCATAGACGTATTCTAACAAGCCATGTTTTTTTATACTGTGAAAAAAGCTTGCATAACCGTTGTTTGATTAAGCTATTCACGTTGATCACAGTCTCACCCTAACAATGGATTTTTCAAACTTGTGAAAGCACAGCTACAGATTTACTCATGCTTCTTTTCACACAGTATAAAACTAAACGTGGCTTACCGCTATCAGCAGTCACTGCCTCGCTGCATTACCTGTCAAGATATCTGTGTTCAACAGTCAAACGCAGGGATCCGATTCAGTGATTTCAAATAAACCTAGATTGCACACAAAAAAACATATTCGTACAATAAAAACCCAGAAAGCTTGTGTTACGAACAAAAACATGAGTGCTTATTTCAATCGAGACGATGATAATCAAATACCGATTTAATTAGTTGCGAAGTGCTTGTCGTGATCGTGAGGGTATCAGTCTTAGATCAAACAAAGCGCTGTTGTCCACTAGATCACGAAACAGTAAATGGGTGTAACTATTGTAAAGCTATTGTAAAGTAAAGCAAAACTTCAGTCAAGCAGTACGGCCTGCACAATTTTGGCCATAACTTGCCAGCCGCTATAGCTATAGAGCTGTTCAAACCCTCTACGGATTCGGCAAGCCTTTTAGTTTCCATTTAAAAAAACAACTATTTAATTTGGGTTTGGGGTTTTCTCTTGATGACGTCATAAAAAGGGCATGTTTTCGAATTTTCAAGATATTGCTTAATTGCTTAAAAGAGTTTCGGACGTCAATAAATTTCCAGGCGGGCGCGAGCTCTTACGCGCTCTATAACATGGAATATCTGATCAATAAATTTACCAAGAAATGGATTTGTTTTCAAGCTTATTTAATACCAAGGGATTTTTAAACAAAGGACAATTACTTGAGGTGGGCGTTTCAGAGAAAGCGTTAAGAACCACTGCTCTAGATATAGCAAGGATCAAGTTTGTTCATGAGTCTAGAAGCTTTAACTGCTGTCTCTGTACAGTACTGGTAAACGGGACCCTAATGGTAGTCACATGGATGCTCGCAGAATGTATGANTTAACAGAAAANACGAAATTCTTCCAGATATGGAATTGTTGCTATACAAAATTCCCCATTACTTTGTTTTGAATGCTATCTTTTTGTGGTCTAACAAACCTGACTGGCACCGTTAAGTCAACACATGGCGTTTGTTTTGGTAGAATGAACTGCGTTTCAGTTGAAGAGGAAGGAAGATTCCACCTATGCCAATGACAAACTCATCGTTTTTCGACTTGTCTCTTAACTGGTCTAAACTTAAAAGTTTTGATGCTTCGATGTATATCAGTCTGCCGTTTATCCTAGAAGCCGTTCCGTGCATAGTATTATCTGTGTGTTTTGGGTATAGCAACGACTGCTCTTCTATCAGAGGTGGTCTGCTGGAATGCATCCTACTTATCAAAGTTTCGCGTAGTTCGGGATTTGTTTCAAGAATTCCTAAATCTTAAACATATTTACACTGACAATATTATGTTGCTCATACTACTATTTTTGATTTATAGGTGATGATGCCGCAGACCCTTGAGGTTATATGGCCTGAACAAGAAGCAAAAAAATCTGTTTGATTGATTGTGGTTCGATTGTTTTCAATTGTTTTATCGTTGACTTTATTCTGAGGAGCTTTCTATTTACACACACTAAAATTGTCATCGTGACGACTAAGAAAGATTTCTTGCATCGTCCTTTATTGCTCTTATTTATAATAAAGAAAGCAATGCTTTTGCTGCAGCAAATCAGTCAAAGAATTCATAACGCAAACAACAACACAAAGTCAAGCGGTCTCGCCAAATGTTACCACCGGTCAGAACTTTCTGTTTTGATCGTATTACAGTTCAAAATCGAATTGATCCCAGATTGAAACATACGGAGATTCTAAGGCAAATTGACTGCAGAGAGTCTCTTATTCGAAGCCAACGTTATTGAAAAAAATTACATAGCAAGCGTGTTTTACGTTCTACGAAGCTGCAACGCACATAGGCACATCGGAAAATTTTACGTCACACATCATTCGTCAAACGCAACGTCTTTATGTCACGTAGTTTTCGCGGTTTGCACAATTTCAAAACATTCAAAACAACATCTCGAGGCCCACGCTGTACAGATCGGTTTAGGTAACTGCATTACTTTTAGGTCTCCACTAAATTACTAAACTAGCATAATTGGGACCCGCGTCGTGAAACTGACTTGACCCTGCATAACCAAAAGCTCTGCTTTCGACATAGACAGGACTGTCGGATTACATTGTTTTGATGTCAAATGAACAGAGTTGATCAACAGACATGTATATATCACGATGCTGCTGCCTTGAAGACGTGGATCAAAGTTGGACATAGAACCATCACAGTTCTCTGATGCTTTGGTGAGAGAATCTTCTAACTTTTGCAGTTCTCCAACTACTCACCCAGTGGAAGGCTGCACCAGCTGTAGATCAGTTCACGTATATATCCTCATTAGCTTTGGACTCATTCTCGATGGCGATTCCTGCAGCGGTAATTCTCGCGCGACATCCATCTTCGGTCACCCATGACCGTAACACAAAACGTGTTGCATGAATACTCCCATAATAATTGCTTTACCTTTTTCTAAACATATCACGAAAACTTTCCTTGTCTACNAATGCGTTGTCGCAGTTTCGTAAAAAATCTCGGGTGTGTAACACAAGCGTTGACAAAATTAATACATTGGAGACAATCATGATAATCTATAGACTTCAAAATGTACAAGTTTTTGTTAGCATTATTTGTAGCTTTGTGGCCTATTCCTTCCACGGTTGCAGATTAAGTCGAGGAATTATATTGCATGATATCCGATTGAAACTACGCCGGAAAGGATTGCGCTGGATTCTCGTGGTATCCGTGGTTTCACAGATCAGGCCCGATAGTGTAAACTTGCGGATAGATGCAAGTTGCTCTGAAACAGAAGCGTAACCACAGTTAAATTAGAGCAGACTGCACATTCTTGGAGTTATAAATGCGTCAATAAAAGTTAAAATATAGTTCAGCAAGTAGTTGTCTGTTGTGAAACTGATAGACGCTTGTTACTGGACCGAAATAGTGCTCTTTGGCACGGAAGTATTCCTACGTGCTTTAAAAAAAATGCAATCGATGTCGTTATTGAGATGAAAAGATTCTTAGCAGAATTATTACATTAAACCTTGAGTGGCATGAAGCAACCGGCAACACGAAGTTATGTTAAAGTGAAAAACTTGCAAATTCGCTCGTATCTATATGCCAAGCCGGGGTCTCAAACTGAAATTGCTCTGAAGGCAAAATGAGGACTTCTAAAGTGACCCAAGGACCGCATTATTACGCTGACGCAACAATGGCGGTACCTAAACTTTACTTGAAACAGCTTTTACATCTTATTTCTTGCGGTAGGTATCGTGAGTTATAGGCAAATCATTTCTAAGCTTTCTCAGCGTTCGTTTAAATAGAACTTGTTCACTCGCTGGCCGAGCACTTTCAAACACTGATGAATGAACTAAATAACTTCAATGTTAATTTTTTGAAAATTTCCATAAATCATCGCGGGCCACACAAAATGCCCTCGCAGATCACATGCGCCCCGCATGTCGCGTGTTTGAGCCCCTGTGCCAAGCAAAGGAAATCTGTGTCTTTTGTTATATCGAAACAAACATGCAGTTTTTGCATACTTAAGTATACTTTTTGATGTTCAAAGCAATAAGGTTGCTCTCATTTGTTTTAAAATTGTTCAAACATCTGTTTAAAAAATAGCATCTTTTTAGCATTTTGTTTCCATATTTTTCTGAATGTGGAAATCGCCAAAGAAGTATGCATTCGAGTTATTGACAATTTTGCGTGGCATATGCAAGTTTTCATTCAACGCCACTGAGCCCATCTGGAGCATATTTTGGAAAAGAAATGTCTTTCATGCAAAGCGACCAAGATAACTGCAACGATCGTGCACAGACTGAAGTTTAAATTCAACAAAAATCTTGAAATTTGCAAAACCTATCTGCAGGATTTAATAAAAGTTTATAATTTCTGCTTTTTGGGTCACCCTGTATCTTTTGCAGTTCTCTCGATTGAATTGTTGCTTATTTGAATTCTTTGCCTCAGTTCGTCTGAACTTGCTGTTCGTCTGATTAAGTTGCTATTTTCAATGTTTGTGCTTTTTGTCGTGTAAACCTTTTGGGGGTCACTACGGTGTCGACCAGTTGGTCATCTGGTACTCAATCAGTTAGTAATCGAAAGTAAATTCTTCGTTTCCTTCGGTGTGCTTAAAGGTAATTCTTTAGCGTAATAGACGCTTCCTATTAAAAACTACTTAAAAAGCAATTTTAAGTGCCAGGCTTGACACCTGATAAATTACACACTTTTAATAAGTGACTTTCCTAATATTCCAGATAAATCATATTTGAAATACCAATCACAAACATTATCCGTGGAAATCGACGTATCGAAACAAGTTCCAATTAAATTTGCTTCAAAATTTACTTTCACCTATTCAGTTTTTCTGTCTACGCGTTTTTCTCAGACTCATGGTCGACACCAAAGCGGTTAGTAAGGGAACACAAGAATGCGTAATTGATGCCGCTGTAGGTTAGTGGGCGCAGGCAATACTGCAAAGGAATAAACGAGATAACGAATCAGCAACTACTTATTTACCTATACCACCATTAAGGAGCATATAGATAAAACAAATATTCCAGTAAAACTTTACGCTCACTTTTGGATATTCTACTCAGTTTTTCTAAAAGTAAATGAATGAAAATATACTTTCTGTAAGCATTTACGTATGGAACCCTTCATGCACATGACAAACCAAACTTACGTGAACTGTGCACTTTATGTTGTCCACCGTTTTCATGCCACAAGCGATCACCTCGCTTGATGTCGCGAAATTGCCGGGCAATGATATTGGCACAAGTTGGTCCAACTACTCCTCCCCGAACACTTCGTTCAGAAATGGCGCCGATGAAAAGGTCAATATCGTCAACGTGACTGTATACGACATTTCGAAAGAAAGCAGTATGAAAATCAACCAACTAAATAAAAATGTCAATCTGTCGAACCATCTAAGTATAACAGTTCTGAACAAAAACTCTCCGCTATAAATTTTTTATGAAAAGGAATAAAAAACTACTGTTGTGTCTAAACGCTCTGAGGAAATAACCTGAAGTCTTGGGATAAAAACTAAGTTGCATTTGCAATCTTCGGCAAAAAATTGCAAACACAAACCCAAGATTATCTTGAATCGAAAATTGGTTATTTCTTCTTGAAAGAAAACGAACTAAGTCGGATGAACAAGAATCAACGTTAAAAAACCTGTTTGCAAAATTTCATAAAATACTGCAAGCAGCACAGGACAGTGACGTGCTTCTTTTACTTATATGACTTTAATGATTGGCGTCTATCTCAAATAAATTGCTTTTCGATTTGTTTCCAAGTTGTTTCCCAGGTTGTGAAATCGGCAGCGCCAAAGAGGGGCTTAAGAATTTCGGTAACTCTATTTCAGTTGCAAACTGAAGCAAATGGTGAAGCAAATGCAAATTAACATTCAACCAAATCGAAATGAAATTCAACCAAATCGAAATGAAATTAAGCCTTTTCAAACATTCTGGCATAAGATCTTTCACCAATACCTGCTATATCCTCTGTCATCAGAAGATGCAAAACAAAAACAAAAAGCTGATGCGAAACTCACGTATAAACACTCTGTAATTTGCTTCTACGCACAGGTGGAATGCCGCGAAGCCGGTTAAAGTTGTTAGCTTTCTTCAAACCTAATCCTTTTCTGAATGCGTTGTAGCCGGGGAGTCCATGATCTCTGCCTCGTTTGAGATTAATTGCAAGCAGGTCGCTGCCCAGGAACCCTGCAGAAAGATAAACATTGGGAGGCTGTCACTGCGACATTTCTCGCGTCCCTATTCAGGTCTAAAAGAAAATGCACACCGGTGGTGTCATTGCTCTAATTGAGAAAATATTTTTCCCACCATAACCAAAGCTTACGCAAACGCTTTAGGTGTGCAGGCGCGTTTTGCAACAACTCAGAACCTCTTCCCAAGCTCCTCTCACCCTAAAAAATAACTTGTTGCGTGTTGGAAAAATTTTATTATTTCAAAACCAAACACACATCCCTCCCAAAAAACACGGGTGGTACGAATTGAAAAGACACGAAAACTTCCGACATCACGCCTTCCGAACTTCGGTATCGCTAACAGAAGTACACGAAAAGTTATGCCACCCTGATGTTAGGCGCTTAAACCACTACGTTAGGCCAAAGAATGCCGTTTCCTGTCCAAGACATCAAGCAGGTTTGCAGGGACTGTAGAGTTTGCACCGAAGTCAAGCCACGATTCACAAAACCGGCCGGTGCTCCGCTCGTCAAAGCACTACGCCCCTTCGACCTCACTTCTGTGGACTTCAAAGACCCACTTCCATCTCAAGGAAAAATATTTATCTGTTTTACGGTAGTTGATAAATATTTTTGGTACCAGTTGATGAAAATTTGTGGCAGGACTACAGATGCCTTCACGTGGCCCTCCCCGTTGCGGCATTTCTTGAAATTTCTACCAAATCTGTCAATACGAGAGCAACCGCTGCCACCCTCACTGGATGTGTCCGGCTGGGTCATAAAACGCCCTTCTCAGGGCGTAGCAGCAGAAATGTTGCCGAAGATGACCCACGACCCAACATACTCCAGCTGAACACCGAGGGGCTCACTGAAAACATAATCTCAATCACTGAGCAGCTAGCCTGTAAGAACAAGGCTTTCATCATTGTCCTACAGGAGACCCACTGCACAGACAGACAGACAATTTTATTTAACATCTGAAAAAATCAGATATCAGGGGGAGGAGAATGACCGCAAGGTTTTCGAGTCATCCTCCCCCTCGAAACACA
>JGI24159J19872_10003261_pt1 | contig 20085 bp, 9 predicted proteins | sample Ectturendosymbi4_FD_19872 | JGI IMG/M metagenome (IMG submission 19872) | reverse complement strand
TTGGTTTCAGTTAATTTATCCGAATTTATCCTGGCTGCAATATTGCGTTCTGCTGCCTTGTGTATGACTTCGAAACATCTTACGTAAGTGGTTCGTAACTAGTTTTAACTCTACCCACGCATGTCCTGCAACCTCAGAATTTTGTACGGATTTTCGGTAATGATTCAGAAGCAATTCTTTCGCGTATTTCAGCCCTTTTCCCAGGAGATCAAGTATTTCTATCAGAAAAACACTTGAAAGAATTCGCAAATCATATTCATTCAGTGAAAATGATTTAAAATATGAAATAACTTCGGCAAATATTTGGTTCGGAAGGCGTTGAAGCTGACTATATCGCTCGAACAATTTTTATCTTTTATAGCTACTCAAAAAGCTGCGTTTGGTTGTTACTGGTAGCTGTAACTCTTCCCATAACCAGCGCTTCATGCAAGAGAAGTTTTTCAAAAATGAAATTACTGAAAGCATTTCCCAGAAATTCCATGAACAGTGAAAGATTGGGTAATGTTGATCTACTTTCAGTTGAAAGGGTACGAGCTGAAAAAATAGATTTAGATGATTTCGTTGATGAATTTGACAGTCGACATTACAATCGAAGGATTAAGTTGCACTGAGTTGATAATTAAATGATATAAAATTCCAACGTAGCCTGTGCAGGGATCTGTGTGGGAATTATGTTGCTCATTGTCTATTTGTCTGAATCTTTTTTGGTTTAGACTTAGAGGTACTGCGTGTTTCGCGCATGACAAGACAGTCATAAATCAACGCAGGATTGAAAAGTCAGCGTTTGAGGATCAGTCAGAGAAAAATTTAGTGTGAATAATAAAGTGAACGACTTTGTTGGGAATATTCTGCAAAATAAGTTTTACGCCTACTGTTACATCTTGCTATTACGTACACGCCGATGCACACCTATCTGCAGCGCTGCTATGCTACTTAGGTGCAACTGGTGCCGAAGCCTCGCTACTCTTAACTGTATACTGCATTGAATAGCCCTCACCCTATCCACGCTGCACACTCGTAACAGTAGTTGCATGACATTGTTATGGTTACACCACAATCACAAAATGTTCATAAGCTACCACAAAAACAGATTAGTCAGTGTCACCAAACCGATGGAAGATGGTTTATTTTTATATGCTTTGTAATAAGAATGGTTTGATGAAACTAGTTGGCTAGCAACAGCCTACTTGACTCTGTGTCATGATGGAATTCGTAGTTGGAACCATTTCGCTTTCATGTGATATGTGTTCACTTTCTAAAGGTGCTTTCGTTCATGTGAGGCCAGCACAATTGTGTACGGAAAATGGTATTTCGATTTACATGTACAGTGCTGTGGAAGTTGCATGGTTAGCACATAATTTTCGACACAGCAGTACACGTGTGTGATTGCATCTGCAATAGCGTATAGGTGTCTCTAGTGAAGATGAACTATAGTTCATCTTTAATGCTATTCACAAGCCTATATGTGGGGTTTGATAGGTTTAATCATAGCAACTTAATCTTCGAAACAGTGAAAAATCACCATGCAAGATAGATATTTATGTTGCCCTCCCTACTTTTTCCTTGGCCCCGCAATGCCCCCCCACACTTTTTTCATTCTAGAATCGCCACTGTCAAAGCTTCGTTCCGTTACAGCAAATTTGCTTGTTTATTCGCATGTTCAGTTCACTGCTGCACGCAGTACTCACGTAAGACTATGCAAGAATGTCAAGTTCATTAATTTTCAATAGGAAACATTGAGAAATTATGTGCAAAGGCCACACCGGGTGCGAAAACAACAGTAAGCATATATTCTCTGGTGAATCAGTTGTCTTGGTGCAGTCTAAGAGATTTCATGGGGGCACAAAGCAGCATGAGGAGATTTCCGACCCATTCTTTTTGCTTCCCTGATTTCAAAAACGTTTGTCGCATACATGAAAATGTGTCGCAAAAACCAATTAACGTGAGTTAAAAAACACAAATATTGGATCTTCACTTTGAAAAATACAGGAAAAGGAAAAGTCGATTCGCATGAATAATCACGGACTAAGTCAAGACAAAAAATTTTTCGCAGAAGTTTGGGAAATCTGTACAAGTTAGAAAAACGCTGTCTTTGTTGCCTTTTATAGTGGATGCACAGGTAATTCGCATTTTCGTGCATTTTACTACTATATGTTTGCTTTTCTGCCCAAGCTGGTTTGGCTCAAAAACGCTATACCTTTAGATTTTAGAGTTCCAGGCTTTTGAAACTTTAGTTGGAGTTTTTAGTTTTTTAATAACTCTTCGGCATCGAACTTGGTTAAACCTCAGAGCTTGATTAGAATGCCTGAACAAAGTAATTCCTGCTGTTAAAGGCGCAAACTTGGTGTCGAGAACAAAATAAGTTGAACATTTTAAAGCATTTTCTTTGTTCACGCTTTATTGTAGAGAGTTATTGTTTAAACCAGTCTGAAATTTTGGTATTTCTGGTTTGATTTATAAGCTTTTATTTTAATGACTTTCTGGACTTGTGCATTTGTTACATTTATTTTGAAAATGCCATTTGTAGCAATATCTAAACTAAAGCCCATGAGAGTTATATTATTGGTTCTTGCCGTTCTGTTTTGCAAGACTTAGCAACTGCGACATCGATAAAACCGCAATGCACGTTTAGTTACCAAATGTTCTTCCTACTCCCACGTCACATTGGTTCATATAGCCATAAGCTGGTAAGCGTTGGAAAGGTCTAAACAAGATCTAAACGTCTTGTACAAACAAAGCCAGCTGATTCTTTTAAAAGGGCTCCGAAAAGCAAATTTTCGCAAATGACTCTTAACAACCCGTACGAAGAGAAGAAAAACAAAGTTAATTGTTTAGTTTGTAAAAGAAATTAGAGAAGTTTTGCGCGACCGAGCGTCGAGGTAGCCAACAGCTTTTTCAGAAGTTTTCAGAGACAAAACGAAGCACTCCACTGAAGCCCGACTACTACTGAATGCGGACAGCATCTGCTACGTGGATTAAAACCACAGCGAAACTTCCGCCTTGGCAGTGGGCAGTTGTTGCTTGCAGCTCGCAGCTGACAGGCTGTAGTTTGAATGAAGATGCATGATTCACTTGAAAACTGCATGAGAGGAGAAAATTTTCCAAAACTGCTGAATACGTGAAAACGACTGTTGGCAACGCACGAGCAGTGCACTACTTTTCAGGTCAGGTTTGTTTCAGTTCCTTCAACAACGTTATTGCTCAACAGCAGTAGATCAGGTTGACTTCAGCATTTTTCACATATCAACTTCTGCACAACTCCAAAGAACGTTTGTTTGAATAACTGGAAAGTTGGTGGTGCAGCATTTTGACATAGCATCTTCAGATTAGGCATGGGCAGCATTCCATGACTTGGCAACAAAATTGATGCTTTGGTGTAGCGAAAAATGCACAAAAGAGCATGCCTCGCCCTTCATCAAAACATTTAGCAGTAAGGCGAAACACGATGGTTTACCCATTAATCTTGCTGCATGAGGTACTTCTAGTTTGCAAAATCCTGAGACTGATTCTAACAGCTGATGAGGTGGTTAAAAAATACATGTGAACAATCCTGCGGAGATTTGTAGGCATCCAGTTGCGAACTGTGGCTGATGGCTTGTAAAGCAACAGTTGCGGNAGAGCGGCTCTCACNTTTCAACAAATTTAGCTCGTTCGTGACATTTATCAGAATCGGGTCAAATTACCAAAGTGCGCCAACATGGCTAGAAACCCTGTTCATTGCTTGACAGTTTGACCTGGTTCAATTAAAACCTTCACTGCAAAGGTTTACGTACATGCTTTGTTCTTCGGCCAGTAAAATGCTGCGGTTGTCTCATTTTCGGGTGCAGTTGTTCAAGCAACGTAGTCTCCAGGTAAAACAAGTCTCCCTTATGAATATATAGCGTTATGTGACCTTGCGTATCCATTATTCTGCGCCATCATCAGCTCGGACACTCGCACGAGAATATTGCTGACACTTCTTGCGATGCCACTATATTGTAAAACCTGCAAGTCGCTATATTGCTGATATACGACGTTTCACCAGTCGCGCAGATTTGAAATAGCATGGCTGTTTCAATTTACCTTGTCAGCAGTTATTTGTTTAACCGAGAATCGAACCACCGTGTATATCCGTTGTTATCCATCAAATCTAATATAAATACAATACCCACAGTTCCTTGTAATTTGATCAAGGCAGCCTAGCATCAGTCTTTTTTTCATTCTCCTGAGTGATAAGAGCACATGAATTTAACGAACATTTTCTGGTATGAGCAAGTTCGCTACAGAAGAATTTATACACCTACCTGTAAAAATTCTAAAAAAATTCAGCATAAAAATAGCTTGACAAGACAATCCAACCATTATCGAATTCAATCAAAGACCCACCGAGCAGCAGGGTGCATTTTCCATGGCCTCGCATCACATCTACTGCATTATCCTCACCACAAAGAAACTTACTTGCACGTGAGATACCGCAAACGCACGAATTGTGTATTGGTGAAAGATTTAACAATGATTTTTTCTCGCACATAACATAAACTAAAAGTTACCCTTGTTCTTGTCAAAAAATTCTCGAACCTACAACGCAAACATGATAAACTAATGATTTAGAATCTCGCTAGCTCTACAAAAACGCCTAACATTTTTGTACGTTTTACAGTGTTCTATATCAACCCTAAAAGTCTGGCATGATACAGGAAAAGTGTTTTGGGTTTTCATTTAGCAATTTCAACGTCTTGAATGTACGTAAGTCATTGTTACCCAACTGCATAGGATGTCGCATGCCCGGCTGAGCGCAAGCAGCTTTTGAAACTCAGGTGCTTTACTGTTCATTGGCTCTGTTGCTTGCAGCTTTTACAAATGTCTCTTATGTTCGGTTTTGCGAGGGCTCTTTAGAAAGGGAGCATTATATCTTCAAGAAAGCAACAATATGACATCACATAATGTAGCGATACGACATCACAAAATAGCAAAATGACATCATGTAAAATAGCTGCTTGAGACCATGCAAGTGAAGCATCTGAGGAGTGCGCTTGTCGACAACAACAAATAGACCGATCCTCATGCCTGAGTTAAACATCCGTCAATCTACACACGCAGACGTCAGTAGAAAATCCTCCATTTGCGGATAAAACGCGCTGAAACTGTTTGACTGCCCTTTATTTGATACTTTTCAGAGAACCCATGGAAAAAATGTAACCCACAGATTCTAAAGGTGCATTGATTTAAAAGGACCAAACGTCGAGATTTTAGGTTCGCGAAGCAGTGATAGTTTACCGCAGGATTTCAAGTAATTTTTGATAGACAATGGATTGCTGGAAATGCTACTCGTGTTAGGTTACTTTTCGTGTAATGGCGCCACGCTGCATGAAAACCACGTCGCAAGAGAAAAGTAAAAATAAGAAAAAAAAGTCTGGACAATAAAGTTCCGAAAAATATGTCAAAATAATTAGACCCCTATTTCCAATTAAAACCTTGTCACAGGCTCGCTTGGTTTTGATGTTTGTTTGGTCGACAGTGCTGAATCATGGACCACTCGCCAGGTGATTAGCCTGCTAATATGGTATGTATCGCTCACAGGGCCACCTTGCCTTCGTGTCAGAACTGGTGTTTTTCAAATTTGCATGAAAAGCAGAATCGTGCAAGCTTATCATAAAACTGTGAGTGAATGTTTTCGAGCTGACGAAATTCATTTACGGCATGCAAGAGCTTCACATTTCATTGACTGGCCCTATATTTTGCAAATGCAAAACAATTTTGTTCAAAGGATTTACGTGGCCGTGAGCAGGTGAGGAGGACCTGAACTCATCTCTGATTGCCCAAGTTGTATCGACTGTTCTAAATCCGCACGTTTGGAAAGAAGAAAGCTTTATGGCATGGATTGCACTCTTACGCAGGTGCCAGCAAAACAAAGACAGGTCATGTTTGTTTCCATCGTCCATTTTTTTCACGGCTGCGAAAATTCCAAGGTTGAAAAATTCCAACACGAGAATGCAAGCATTTCAACGCTGTTGTGACGTCACTGCTCCCTCAAAAGCTAGTTGCGAGAGTGGATGAAAAAGGCTCTGCACATTCGCAAAGCACGATAAGTTACAGCATGGCGATAGAGCAGGTTATCTTCCTGGTGAAAAAATACGTTTTTTTTTTCTGTGAACCTTTTCTTGCTGGACAGCGTTAACTAAGAGAAGTCGATTGCTGTAAAGGTCTTTGCATTTGTGGAATTGTGCAGAACAGCTTTAGGCATGGGGTTGGTATATTTTAACGATGTTTTGCTCTGTAAGCCCACGCTACTCCACATTGCAGCAGGTGGCGGACCACTGTGACGAGAAGTGAGTTTCAACGTACGGAAATGTGTAAGCCAGCCGGGCAATTTTTTGGAGATGACTTCTTCAACTAAGATGAAGAAAATTAAAACTGACAGAAAATTTCAATTAGCGTGAGAAACAGTTCATCAAAAGCCTTCAGATATTATCTGTGCACTTTTACTCACAACAACACACTTTGCGTAGTTACCATATGATTTTTATAATGAAAATCAAGGCCAATGAAAATGATACAAACGATATATTGCAAACGTTTCGATAACTCCTGTTATCATCATCAGTGCAGTGCAAATTGAACTGCAGTGATCATGCTGCAGGTTCTTATTGGATGATCACTGCAGTTCAATTTGCAATGCACTGCTGATGATAACAGGAGTTATCGAAACGTTTGCAATATGTCGTTTGTATCATTTTCATTGGCCGTGATTTTCATTATAAGGCTATTTAGCACTTCCGCTTTTCGTGTACCATATGATTTTTGTTCACTAAGAACAATTGCGTGGTCTAAATCAGTGCTTCTTAACTGGGGGCGTCAATAAGTTTCAAGGGGGCGCGAGCCCTTACGCGTCCTACAACATGGAAAAGTTTGATCAATGAATTTACCAATAAATACATATGTTTTTACAACTTATTCAAAGTCAGGGGGGCTCGAAACAAAGGACAATTACTTAAGGACGGCGTGGTAGAAAAAGGCAAAGAACCACTGGTCTAAATTTTAAGGAAACCACATCGGTTTTTCCCCGACTGTTAAAACGTTTCCTGGAAATGTTATGTGAAATAGTTACGTCGAAACTGTCGCTATTACCTGGAAACTACAGTGGTATCCAGAAGAAAACGTCTTCACTAACAACGAAATGTCAGAAGTATTTGTCGAATATTTACAAAGCTCAAATTGATGTCATGGTATTGTGAAAAACATAAGCGTGCACAAATGTTTCAGAGTAAACTTAAAGTAAGCTTGAAACATGAAATACGACAGTGATTCTCAAACTTTCATGAGCCGTGGCCCCATTCAAAAGACTGGCAACAATTGTGGCCCCTGCTCATCAATAAAAATACCTAATTTTTATGTCATGACACCTGGGTTTTGCAATATCACGGCAAAGCTACCTAGTGAAGACCTCTGCTCGTGGCCCTCAGAGTACCGCTCCGTGGCCTCCAAGGGGTGCCTAGGATCTCGTTTAAGAAACCCTAATCTATGATATATTTAGTAAACGTTTTGGTCGCAAACGTAACTTGTAATTCTGTGTTGTTGCCGGCCCGACAAACAGCTCCTCAAAAACAGGCTCTTTGTTGTGATGGATAATTTGAACCTCATACTAATTCCTTGGCAGTAAAAGTTTCAACAAAGCTCATTTTCTAAAAAATGTTTCCGACGCACTGTTGCAATATGCGCAAGTACTACACGATCGACGATCGACTGTCATAAACTCTGTACTCCATGAAATCTTTTTCGGCTCAACATTATATTGGTTCTAGATAACATGTATGCTTCAAGGTGAAGAGCTACAAATAACGAGGGTAGAATTTTTGTTCCAGTTACAATTAATATAGTTCTGAACTTTAGCTGAAAAATTTTTTATTTCACTTCAACATTTTTTAGACAACCTTGTTGGAATCCTGGACGGGGTCGGAAAACGTGCATTTTATTTTATTGTTACGAAACAAGAGAGTGTTAGTTTGTGGGAGGTGCTTTCTTTTAGATAAAGAAAGCTGTATTGTACTAGTAAGTTCTTCGAAGACAGTGCGCTGGCAAGTACTGCAAAAGTGACAGAGAAATAGCTGGTGTGTTGGTTACTGACAGCAGTCGAGTTCATCGTTGACTTAAGTTCTTAAAATTTATGTAAGTGGTGCGCAGCAAACATTCCAGTCCATTTATGGCGTTGTCTTTGATTTGATCTGCTTTCGGCTACATGCGGAAATGCAAGTTCATCTCTGGTGTGCAAAGATGGATCAAATACTGTTTTTAATTTAGGACTTACTTTCTACAACCTTCGTCTGGGCAGTCGTCATATTTACTTTTCTTCAGACAGGAATATTTCTGTTAAAATTAGGAATAGTAAAGCTCATAACAGGCATTGTTTGAGTCAGGCTCTCACCATGGTAGCAGCACCACCGGCAGCCACTGCTGCAATGACAGCTGCTGCTCGAATTCCCGGCATTCGTAACAATCTATCATAGTTTTCGTTGTTTTGATGGTGATGGATGTTAAGTCAGCTTCTCTATCCTGTCTTACAGCTGTTTAACAACAAGACACAGCACATACAATTGGGTTTTGCAGCAAAAGCTCTTACCTCATGTTGCCAGAGCTTTTCGAAAAAAAATTCAGGAGGATAACGTCAAACAAAAAGAAACAGAAAAAACGCTCACAATCAGACCGCGTTAACCACACTTTCAGCACGAAACCCTCTAGTGTGTCAGACGCCTTCATTTCACCACCTAACCAGTATTTGTTACGTGTGCTGCGCCATCCACGTTTCATGGAGATTATTTTCGTCGGCACTGGCCATGCCAGCATCTCTGCCAAGCTTACTCAAGACTTACGTCACGTTGCCAAGTGCTGTAAAAACGGATACAGTTGCCTTCTCGTGACTTCCCTTGGCATGCTGGTGTGCTGGCGATGAAATACCCGAAGAATGATTGCTTGTTTGAAGTTGCACTTTATTTTGTTTTTATCTTTGTCTTTGATTTCAACCAGTGGGAAAAAAGCGTTTGTATTGAGGGTTAACAATTAAACGCTCTAGCTTTGCTGCAGGTTTTCCAGGAATCAACCGAATGCTCCGCTTTGATAACTCCGCGATGATTCGCACTTACACATATCTATGTTCAATAATTAGTCTAGGTAATGGTGACGCAGTCAAACTAATCAGAAAATTTTCAATACGAAATCGACTTCACGTAAGTGAAGTCCTGAAGTGTTTTTAAATAGAATCTTGGGATTATGTTTACATCTGCATTTTTTAAAAGAATTAAAACCAGAAAAGCACCATGTAAGATGGTAAACACAAAAGTAAACTTCGCAATTTAAATCAAATATTGAGTATACCTATATTGAAAAAACTGTAGCCAAGGAAGGTAGTTGCTGTGCTGCGTTTTATCAAGCCATTTTGACTTGACTCATAGTCTAAAATTAAATTATTTTCAAGCTCGGAGAAGTGCTAGTAGATCAGCATTTTCTTTTCAGTGATTTCACAAGACCTGACGGGCAAAACTGAAACTGCATGTTTATCACTTCAGCAGCGAAGTTAATGTATAAACGTAACGGTAGAAATAGCGTTGTTTATGTTAACATTTCACTGATGCAAAATGAAAATACCAGTTAATGTAAAGGTGTAGGCTAAGTAGTCGGGCTTACATGAAAGCAGTGCGTGTGGTTCAGCGTATTTATCAGCCAAATATTTATAGCAGTCCGGTTTTGAAGTGCGGCCAGCTGAATTTGATATAATACAAATTGGCAGTATTTTCCAACGTTTGCTTACAATTTGATTTAGAATACAACGTTTATATTTTTAAGTGGTCTTCACAATACAGTAATTTATGTGGAAGATTGAGCTTGCTGTGCAAGAAAGTGGGGTAAATGCGCGTGCAAATTTCACCCTGTCACGAGCTTTGCACAGGGCCGTACAATCTCGAAACAAAAAAATCGGTTCTACCTAAAAACTACAGGCCTACCACGTCCTACTAAACCGCAGGCCGAAAGGGGTCTAATGGGGTCAACTGCGGCCAAATAGGATCTACTGCGGCCTACTACAATACAGGTGTACTGAGGTCTACCGCGGTTTCCTAAAATATAGGTCTAATTTAGTAGACCGTGGTTGGCCTGTAGCTTACTAGGCAGCAGCAGTCCTGTAGTTTTTGGATGAACCGAAGAAAATCCTGGACGTGGGTTGTTAAATCCTGAGGCGCTTCATTCCAAGGTGCATCACAATAAGCGAGTATTTAGTGCTTACTTGCGGTTAGCTTGGGGTTATGTTTAGATATTGTAGTATGTTCAGGATGTTCCAAAATATTGTTATCATTTCTGATGTTCCACATGCTACGTTTAGGGTTTGTTGTCTCTCGATGACTGAGTGTCTCTTTAAATCATCATTAGTTCACGCCTTCCCTTATTGGAAATGGATGCAGGCGAACCGGAAACTTCGTTTGGAACAAAAAACTAGGTTTGCGTGCGATACGTACGTTACAAGTGTCAGACGTTGCACTGACTTCAAGGACGGTGGCAGCCCACTTTGCGAGATATCAGCAGACAATTTGTTTTGCAACGTACGCGATACGGCAGTTTGATATATTTTGTGCATTTGAATACAGCAATCATATTCAAGACATTGTACATCCAGACCAACCTAGTTTTTCCTTCTGCCTTCATGTGTTGGAGTTCTCTTAAAACCACACATAAATAGTACGGAATTTTTGTCGTACACCGTGTACTTCCAATCGTGACCTTCTGTTGTTTCGCATAAATTTTGGCGAATGAGGATCTACTGTTGCCGCTGCCAAACAAAAAATGGCACCGAACACTTCGCAAGGGCTAGTTGGGATTTGTTGTGCCCGAAATAAGAAACTACCGACCCACTGCTTGAAGAGAAATCCGTTCATAAAGGCGCTTGCTGTAAAATTTGGTACTAATCCTGAGAGAGCAATCGTATGTTTCAAATCCTGACTGTGTTTAGGTTTTAAGAATGGAACCAAACATTCAGTTTTGGCCTGGTATCTGTTTGCCCTCACCTTTGGCAATACCCTGTTCCATAGTGCTTTTCGTGTGTTCCACCACAAACTGATCGGTCAAATCTAGTTTTGTCTTGTTATTTTCGTTTTTACCTTTGATTTATTCGTTTGTTTTTTTGTGACAAATAACGCAAAAATTATTGTGACTTAACGCTGTAAAATATTTTGTGAAAAAATGCCGCAGTTAACTTTCAAGTGCAAGAGCATTTTGCCTTGAAGAAGTTTTGGGCGGCTTCAATAATGTTCAATATTTGCGATTAAAATCTTTATCTATCGACAGGAATCCTTTCACAGTCAAGAATCAGACGTTATGATCTTATCAAAGTGCATATTTCGCCTACGGTACAGGCAACGTCGGCTCACATTCGAATAGAATTACCGGCTAAATTTTTTTTGTTGCTATGACGAAAACTTGTACATAAATACATTTAATCAAATAGTGGACCTCACCAACAGTTCTTTCAAGAGCCCACAAAAAACTCCAGCAAACAAAGGCAGTTGAAAATTACCTTCAGTTTTCAAGCGAAATATTTTAGACGTTACATCATACATTCGCTCTCATAAAACCAAGCCTTCCATCCAAGGTAGTGAATACTCTTGTTCAGCATGCAATTTGCGCGTGAAACAGCGATTGCACAACGACATCTTTACCACTTTCTGATGAACATGCATAAGCCGCTCTGTTGACAGGCGTTGGCACTCTGGACCAATGAACTTATGAGAACAATATCGGCAGCAGGTGTTCAACAGCAGAACAGCACTGCATCAGCCTGATGCGTACACGGGTGAAAAAATTCCAAATAACAATTGCACTGATNTCGCCTCAGGTTTCGCAGGTTTTTGTTCGCGGGACGTTTGTTTATTGCAAATAGAATCAATCGCTGCCGTTCGATAATATGTCTCTTCCGAAACCGGAATATATCCAAACGTTCATCAACGAGAAATTGAAAAAAGGATCCGCTACCGAGAAGCGACCTCTGATTGAAGAAGATGAATTAGCAAGGTGATAATTGGAAACGATTAAATATTGATCAGTTTCTCTTGCAAGTTGATTTTACCAGTTATAGATGTGGCGAAGAAAGTCTTTGCTTTGCAGGAAATAGAAGCAACTTGCCTGTTCTTAAATTTATGGATGGAATTGCTGAACATTTCTCGGTAAACATAATTGGGATTTCACTTAAAGTCAAATGAAAACATTTTTACCACAATATTTCCGGAAATGCAGAAGAGCTACTCAATTTAAAACGGCTACAACCAGAAATACTGAATAAATATTTAGGCTGAAAAAAATAATTGGCTCATCGTGCTCGATTGGGGAATTTTTTTGTTTAACGCATAGTTTAGATCCACTCAAGTTATTTTTGAATGATGCAGATGTCGCAGGCAATTTGAAAAAGTTTTATTTTCAATGGCTTATTCCGCAGTCAACCGCTTCTTACGAACTTTATTTTTTGATCCGCATAAAATGTTCACTTTAAATGATTTTGTACATTCAGCTCGTCCAGACGTTTCTTTGCTCGGCTTCAAACTCTAATTGATTTTATCGTTTGACTGAACTAAAATCGTGTTTTGGAGCGTTTAAGCAAAACCCCGTTCAATAAACGTGAATCGTCGTTGACTACAGTGCGGAAAATACGATTGGAAAAGTAGAAAAACACTCGCGCAGCTACGGAAAGGGCGTAACTCGAATACCGGGCAGCGGTTCGGAAATATCGTCAGCGCCGTCATCGGCCGTCAGTTCCGATGATCAGCTCCAGCGACTCTCGGCCCGAATGCATGGGAGTGAGCCAGACGTGGACACCGAAGACAGTTCAAACGAAAATAATCAGCGCCGCAACGTCCATGCCAAACAGCGGAGCAAGAAGTCCAAAGATGTCCGAACACCACTTCGCAGCACAGAAGGCGCCAGTTACGCCTACGGCGGAACGGAAACTGTGAGCCTAGAAGCGGCGAAATCTCTAGCAAGCTACAGTTCGTCCAACAACGCCGCCAAAGGGGTTCGAACGCTCGGGGGGAACGGTTCTAAAGACGCCGGACGAGAGAAACCTGCTGAAATGTTGCACAGTAGCAAATCTCGTTCCAAAAACGGCGGTTTTTCTGGTCAGAACAACGGCCATGGCCATGACCATGAAGATGGAGAGGGCAATCGGAGAATGTTTTTTTCCGGATATGGGAACGGTGGTCGTAAACAGCATCTTGACCGTTACGGTAGAGTATTTTATGCATTTGATTGCTATAGTCAAATAGTATTATTGTCAATATGCAGCAAATAATCTGCATTATAATTTAGTTTAATGCAACAATGTTTATTCGGGAAATTTTCTAACAATCTCCCGAATTCCAGTTTCAAACAGTGTTCAGCGCAGCGGGAATACCAAACGCACCCACATCACGAATTCATGCCGACTTGCTTACAGCATTAACGGCACATGTCATGCGTATGAGAGATATGCTGGGAAGAGTGGAGGAAACGGTACGCAGCGTGTTTGCTTGCTTACGTGAACAACAGCTGTGCGGTTTCCCGCGGTGGGCGATCGGTGCGGTTCGTCATTCCGCTCCCCTCCCAGCTTGTCTCGCCCTGTTGTCAAACACCGACTCGTGTTCTGATCGAGGTCACAGGGGGAGCGCTGCTTCAAGTTTGATTGTTGGTCTGGAGTGAGAAAAAGAAGTTTAATTCAACCAAGTACACATATTTTTATTTCAATAGTGAAACCAACATGCTTTTCGCTTTAAGACACAAACCCAATAAAATTCGGGCAGCACAAATTACTGAAGTGGGCCACATCAAACGGTCACGCGGGCCTCAGGTTCCCCAATTCTGGTTAATCAGGCGAGAGCGGAATTCTGAAAGCATATTATACAACACTGCTGATTGCGTGACATCTTGTGAGTCCGCTTAGTTGACTTCATTATCATTCGAGCGGATATGATGGAGCACATTGTCGTTTTTGATTAGGGCACAAAATGTAACGAATACAAGGGAAACATAAAGCTGTAGGAACATGTTTGAACGTGTTGGCAGCTTAAAAGCTGCAAAAAAATGCGTTTCGTTATGAAAATTATGTTTTCTCTGTGGCATGCAGAGCCGTGTGAAAGGCTGTTGTCCCCCCGAAAAAATCCAGGCTCTTTAATATCATCTTTAATATCACGTAACCACAACTTTACAAAATACTGCTATAGTGTCCAACGTCCGCAATTCTATTTCGAAATTAACGAGTCATGATATTATATCTATCGGCTCTGCATTGAGGGCAAAAGCCAGAAGAGTAAAGGTCAAGGGTAGAGAGACAGCTCTAACTTACTAATACAATATACATTGTAGGGCCCCTACGAATGGTCGAGGCCCCCCCGACCGGGGGGAGGTACGGGGCTGCCTTGCTACGGCACTGGTAGCATGTCGTAATTACTGCAAACCTTGGACTTTGGTAAAAATATTCTGATGAAATTTCAGGCGATTCTGCTTCAACTGGAATCTCAGATGTCGAATCCGAACATTGTCACGATTCATCCGACGAGAAGACAGAAGTGGAACAAAAGAAAAGAAACAAAGCATTGAAGAAGCTCATGATTGCTACTGGGCTCAGCTTCGTTTTCATGGTCGGTGAAGTAGTAGGTAAGACTTCATGAAAATCTGCACTATAAATGAGATTTTTACAAGATTTTTACAAGATTTTCTTTTTCCTAGTAAAACCTCAGAAGCTGAAAAAATCTCTGAACAAATCGGAATACAGCCGCTGCATCACAGGCAGGATCCAGGATAGCTAGTGTAGAACAAATAGAAACTAGTACCTGATCTTACGATTTTTCTTCGGAGGTATTTTATGAAAATGTATACAAGTTGGCGAGGTTAGAAACAAAAGCTTGTTCAAACAGTATCTCAGGAATAAGGACCTCTGTTGGCCGCCGATTGGTCGCTTGAAGCTTTTTACCAGCACAACATAGACTTAATGTGTGTGAGGCCTGTCATTGCATAAAAGCAAAGTCCACAATTCTTTGGCTGCTGACTAAGCTAAGTTTTATCCCAGCTCTAATCAGGTGAGGTTACAAAGTCTAAGAAACGAATTAAGGTAGCTCAACGAACTGCAGTCAGAGAGGGTTGTAAACAGGGTTGCTCTCCTATCAACTTAGTAAATTATGCTTTCTCTTCTATACTTTGCCTTATTTTTGTAAATGAGGTGCTCATAACAATTAGCTGATGCAGTTGCACTAATCAATATTTTTTGCAGATTAACGTTGCCAATATTATTAACATAGCCAATATGTCTTGAAAGATAAAAGAAACAAATTTGGGATTGGTAACATTGCTGCTAAGTCACAAAAAGCAGACATATCAACTACGTGGAAACACATAGTTGGTGATAGGCTTAAGAGAAAGAAAGTCTGGGGTGATGCCGCTCTTCTAGCGATACAAAATGCATCAAAATCGGGCAATAGCGACAAGTGCTTGTGATGANAATGGCAATATTTTTGCCCGCGGACACGAAGTCCATTGTACAAACACACACATTNTGCACAACGCAGGTTGATAAAAACAGACAAAACAGAACGTTTCACAACGGCGTTGGAGGCTGAATCACTTGGCTNCAGACACGTAGTTTAACAGACAGAACGTTTTGCAACGGCGTTGGAGGCAGAACCACAGGCTTACAGACGCATTCGTAACACTATTGTCCGCTAACCTGTAGTTTGTGAACTTTTGAGGTGAAATATTTGTTTTTCAAAGAAAAAGAAAAAAATCAATATAGACAGGGTAATGCAAGTTGCCATATAAAATGTGGAAATTAGGATAAAATAGAGATGCCAAAAGGTAAGAATTACTATTTGGAAAATGGCGTTTTTTTATTTGTATTATTTTGTGTAGACAAGTTATGGAAATTCGGTCAAATATGAGACGAATATGCTTCCACTTTGCTCAAAAAGCGTACATCTTTTCCGGCATCTGAAATCAGGGCGTGGCAAATCTTTCACAACAAACGGTTTTTGTGACCCACTTCTTTCCAGTAAGCCTATATCAAAGTACGAGAGGTGGTAGAGTCGAAAATCTGAAAGAACAATTTGCGTTGTTTAGATTTTAAAGATTGGTCTGGTGGCTTTGGAGCCCCAGTCGCTTCTGAAGTTGCAAATAATTTCCTACTATCGCTCAGTGTATGTTACATATTACCGGAAAGTTAAACTATCGCACCTCTGCTTGTTGCGGCAACACTGCTTTCACTGCTTTGAAGAAAGTTCAAAAATATTTTGTGGCCTTTAGCCTATCCCCAGACAAGCATTAAAGCTCTGATTCTCGACTCTATAGTTTAATGTCAGTTGTGACAAGCATTTACAGAAAGTCATTACCTCGCCCGAGACAAGGTCCTGCTTTCGTGACAAGCTATAGCATGCTTGCTTAGATGCACACTGAAACTAAACTTAGTTTTTTAATACAACAGTCGTTTTTTCTCAAAGATTGAAAAATTGAAACCGTGACAAACTTGTACGCACGACTTAAAATGAGAAAAATCTTGGTATTTGATCGACAGGCATTAACAATACAGTAATATAATGGCAGGAGAGGTGGGAATGAACGTTTAATTGATTTTCACCAAATCTATGGAATAGTCTTTGGCTGCTTATTGATTTGCCAAGGTACCAAACTGATGTGGAAGTTTGTTGCATCAGCTTCATACACATGGGTTGAAATCCATTGATAGTTCTTGAGATGAATAAACCTGCAGATTTCAAGTTAGACGCGTGTGAATCGACTAACCCGTTTCTGACGCGAAATGTCGCAGAAATTTTCGCACCCAGCTGTAATCGAATTAGCGGATATCCCTTGATTCGTGCAGATGAGCGGAAACGCAGGCGGAGTGCTCTGCTGCAGTAGTTGCTGATCTTTCAGGCTATCACAAGTGATAGGCTAGAAATATCGCTGAGAAAATGAGCAGAAACGAAGTACCGTTAGCACGTCGGCACTGATTCTGCATTCGACGTCGCAAACGACTGTATTCNTAGANCACTGCTGTAGTCTTCAACTGTAAACCAAAACTTTGTAGCTTTGCATTGAATCAGCCGAAATTCTAACTGGAATCTTTTTGCCTCGCATATTGGAAGGTAGTTCGTTGACGCCTTGACTGGCAACATTCTGGGGGTAAATAACTAAGAGGCCTCGAATTACCAAAAACAAAAATATATTCTTAGACGAAATATAGTAATATTGTCAAGCACAACCGATATAGTTTCCTTCATGAATTGCCACCAGCATTGTTATTAAGCCATACACACTCAAAAGTGTAACCTAGAACAGAGATGGGCAAACTACGGCCCGTNGGCAGTATGCGGTCCGCGAGGGCATTTTGTGCGGCCCGCAGGGCAGTCACACGAACATACATAGTACATTTTTGGAGTCTTGTGTTAAAGTAATTTNATCGATTAGATTAGAATTAAGTATTTTTTCCACACGTTTAATTCGAAACCGCATCTTTACTCAACCGGAAGTGACTATTGTTACCTTCATTTTGTGGTAGCTCATGTAATACTTTTTCCAAGTTTTCAAAGCGATTATAGATGTAATATATGTAACACGAGCATGCGGCCCTCGGTAGCAGTAAAATCTTCAATGTGGCCCTCCGTAGAAAATGTTTGCCCGCCCCTGACCTAGAAGAATGGGAAGAATGTCAAGCCTTGTTTTATTGAGGAGAGAACGGAGTTTAGTAACATTTCTAACAAGGCTGATGTTCTAGCATTATCGTTTTTGATATATTATCCATAGAGAAACGCTTAACTATATTGACTGTGGGAAAGCACCATCTTCTTTCCCCCTCTTCCGGTTTTGGAGACTAAACGATTGCGTACAGTTGAATCTTTACCGGTACATGGAATTGGAATTAACAAGGACATGTGTCATTTGAAACATAAAATCTTTGCAAAAGTACTTGTTTTGCTCCATCTGTTTTATTCTTTAAAACTGTTGTTGGTAAAGTTTTGAATCCTCCCCAGATGGATTATTTCTTCCAACTGCAATGCATCACCTTTTCAGTTGAATTTGTACCGATATTTATGGAAAAATAAAATGGCGTCGCACAGCTTGTTGCGCTACCACACTCCGCTCACGGACAATCTCAAAGAACGCCATGTACCAGAGAAGCACAGGAAAGGACGTTCTGTAATTCCTCACGAAAAAATGATTAGTAGGCTGCTAGTTACGAAAATGTGTAACGTGTTGGCAGTATTCACCAAAAGCAATTTTTCGGTATTTGAAAAAGGGTGGCAATCCATATCAAAAAAGTTGTCCCGTAAAATATAACTCTGAGCTTGTGCAAGGAGCACTGTTCTGACGTAGTTTTCACGTGTATTGTGACGTATCAAAATTCTATCTCGGCATTAACTGCTCATGGCGCGTCAATGACGTGACAAAAAATGTGGCGAACGTGTCTATCGTTGGGCTGTTCACAAATGGCGTCACGCTTTTAGATCTTTTTCAAAAAGATTTTTATGACAATTAAACCTTTTTCTTGTATTAATGGGGTGAAAATTGCATCAAACAAATCTTTTTATTACTTGAAGATAATCGCAAAATTTTTGAAAATCCACCTTTTTGAACATGAACACACTTTTCCAGGCAAAACGCTGTAGCCCCCAAATTTTCATGACCCCTCCGCCTGTGATATTCACCATCCGGTCATAAAATACTCCTTGAAAGGCTCATTTTGTGAATTATAGCAATGGTCTTCTACGCGAGGTCGCGCGCGCAGCTCTTTGTCGGCGACTGCACGTTTTCCAAAATCCAACGACAACGCCTGCAGCGTTTGAAGCGGGTTCGTGCAGAGTGCACCACTGTGGGTGCCGTGCGCAAAATGTTTAGATCTGAAAAAGGAAAACTTCGAATCCCGAACGCCACGCCAGTGGCGGTGAAAGCAGAAGTATAGTTTAACAGAATGTTATTCATGAATGAGCATTGTTCAACTATGCAAGATTGTTTGCGGAGAAAGAACAGTTAATGTTTTCATTATATTGAACATTCACAACAAACCCTGGTGTGACTGTCCATTACTCGCATAACCATTGCGATGAGTGTGTTTGTTGTCACGTAACAAGCGCGGCGCGTTGCAAGAATCTTGCTCGTACAGACGAGCAGTAAATGATGCCCGTGTGAAGGTCGAAGCGACAAGTCACCGTTTCACTCAGTGCCAGAGCAGCAAACGGGAAAATCCCCTAAAGCAGCGCGCACGTTATGAACGAAAATTTCTCCCAAGCACACAAAATGCCAGAAGTTGCGTCACTGCATTTAAAATTTCGTGAGCGGTGTGAACACCAGCACTATGAACCAAAACGGCCAGCAGAAAGTTTTCGACAGGGACTTGGCTTGACATTGTAAAAATTGGCAACACTCCACTGACTTGTAGTGCTTCATATTTCAATTTGGGGGGCTTGGCCCAACAAAGCCCCCCGTGGTGACGAGACTGCTACGAACACCAGCATCTCCAATGAACACCAGCTTCTCCGACTTTTTCGGTTGTGGATTTTTTGTCGTCAGGAAATAAAAAAATGTGTTTTCAGCGATTCGCGGTGTGCATCACGCCAAGTTGAAACGTCAGATATCATCCAATATTTGTTGCCTTCACTCATTTCCCTTGGTACTGTAATTGTAAGATCAGGTCAATGGATCTTTATTTTCGTGGCCAAGTGCTTGCCAGCCTCCTGCATACGTTCGCACTTTAGAGTTTTTAGTCGAGTTTGCCGGTAAGTTACCTTAATGCGTTCAAGCATCTGCACGCCACGTGTCTGCTTCGCAGGTGATTTTGCGCTTTTATCATTGGACTGGAGCAGAATAGTGGAGAAAAATTTCCTCAGAGCATTCTGTTTCATAGTAAAGAAGCAACACTGTGCCTTGTTTCACAGAGAGCTCCACTAATTGCGCAATATTTTTGAAATCATTTGTTTTAAAACCTGTAATCAGCGGCAGCAGCTTAAGCAACTTTGGTGATTCAAACAGAAGTTATCAAGAGTACATATCGATACAAACGTGTGAAAAGTGCGCTGACTACCGCAAAAGGATAAACCTTATAGAATGGCTCTTGTA